>Ga0210059_1014360_pt1 | contig 11717 bp, 6 predicted proteins | sample Ectturendosymbi2_FD_188042 | JGI IMG/M metagenome (GOLD analysis project Ga0210059, IMG submission 188042) | Ecteinascidia turbinata endosymbiont from Florida, USA - Sample 2 (SPAdes) (version 2) | ecosystem: Host-associated > Tunicates > Ascidians > Unclassified | place: Key West, Florida... | reverse complement strand
TCATGCTGTTTTTTTTTTATATACTTTTTTTCGCCATATTCAGGCGAAAAAAACGCCATATTCGGTATATTCTGGTAGAGTGCTCCGTTTTTTTTTATATATTTGACCTTGCTGAGCGCAAAGACATCTCAAGAAACCACAACTATTTTATCTGAATACCGAGATGGTCGAAAACATAGGTTTAAGATTATTTGGATTGTGGTGATAAAACGAGCTCATGCTAATATCGCGAGGTGGAGCTAATAATGTCGCTAATATAATATTTGACAATAGATACATGACAAAGATCTGATTGGACATTGAAATGGACGATTTCAGTCAAACCACTCGATGCTACCTTGTGTTGCAGTGTAACTCTGCAATTAGTTTTTTAGCGTTTAGTCAGGGATTGGGTGATAACAGTTGAACTGATGGAAGGAAGAACATAATCATTGACGTGAACAACGTTCAGTTTGATTTAAATGAAGGTTAATGGCGAATATTTCGTGAAATTCCATTCATTCTCTGAGCCTCAGTATCTTTCTCCTCTGCAGCCGTCCTTCCAATTATATTCTTCGAAGCTTGGTTGTGCGTATCTGCACTTACCCTCCCGCACTGCCTGAAACGCAATGGTGCAGATACAGTACCATTTTTGAGTGAACCGCGTAAAACGATTCATTGTTTTTTTGTCGTGTAGCAAAATAGGCGACACATGTGGTGTTTATCGCGAGGAGGTTTCAAAATCGTATAGAAAGTTTGATTATTGCCTCAGTTAGTTTGAGGAAAAGTCGCCCTGACAATGGGAGAAGAGGAGCTGACTTCGAATTTTGTGAGCGGAAGTGATGTGCGTTGATATATTCTTTATTGTGTTTCAAGGGAAGTTGTTTGCAGATACATTTTCTATTGGAAGAACTTGCGTGATGTAACAATCTCCCGTTTCCATCCTTAACGCTGAGACAAGATTTTCCGTATTTATGTTTAGATCAGGGGTGCAAAAATGTTGTCGCGCTCTCTCGCCACGCGACCAAAAACTTGGAGTGCGTGAACGAGATTTGCAGCTACGTACTAGTGCCTAGTTTACTATTTAAGTGCAATATTATGGCAAAGGCTGTATGTTGTCAGCTACTATAACTTTCTGGGCGCAACCCAAATTAACTGAAAATGTTTCACCCCTGGTTTCGACACAAAACCATGCAGAGGTAGAAAGCAGGGTTTTGAGGATTTTGCTGTTGGGTTGTCATAGCAAGTCTTTAGAAAGTGGTGCAAGTAGTAAAAATGCAGTGCACGAAGGAGTCATTGTCAATTGCATTCAATGATCAAATAAGAAATAGAAATTTGGAAGAAAGTAACCATGGTGGAGCGATGTTGTGGCAGAAAATAAATAATTTTGTTTTCATGTGGACCTCTACTGACATCTGTGATATGGACATTGGCTCTGAGATCAGCATAACACCGTTGAACTTGAGGACAACACTTTTTTTTAGATATTGGTTTTGAAGCTTGATTATTTGCAAACCTTCTCCATTTCGAACTTTGGTTGAAACAAGATTTTATGCAGAATAAGAAAATCCAGGTGTGAGGATTTTTCCATACTTTTTTCGAAAGAGATTAACGAGCGTAAACATATTTGGACATAAACCCATAAAGCAGGGTTTATTTAAAGGTAATTTAGGGTTCCGATTCGGGTCCATAGAATTCAAAATCGGGTCCCTAGAATCAGAGAAAATCATTATCGGGTCCCTAGAATTTAAAATCGTGTCCTTACAAGTCCATACGAGGTACCTAATATTTTCCTTTAAAAAAACTGCATTGACAAATTTATTCGAGGCATTTTTCGTGTAAATTCGAAACTGAGCAGCATAAGAAAGATCAGACAAAACGTTTGTGACACACAAGGTTAGTTTGCTGAAAAATTGGAGAAACTCTGTTGGAAGATTTAGGGGAGATAACTAGCGTTTACTTCGAAACCACAAAAAGGACAAAATTTGCACAATGGAGCTTACCACAAGAAAAACAATACGTGTGAAATAAGGTGTTCACTTCTTCCAACCTCAACGTTCCTTCTGTTGTTTTATCCTGACTACTAGAAGCTAACATCACCGGTGTAGGACGCGGGGTGCAAAGGGTACAAGCGTGCTCCTAAAAGTTTTGATTTGGCAAAATCCGGGCAAAATTCCTGAAAATCTGGTCAAAATAATGTCATAACCTTCGCAAAATCGCTTGATGTGCTTTCATCAGTGAAAAAAGGCGCCCAAAATCAAAATGGAGATGATTTTTTTTTGAGGTCATTGTTATGAGAAATTCCGGCAAAAATCGAACTTGATGTGCTTTGATTTGAAAAAAGTGGCGCCCAAAGTGAAATGCACATGTTTTTTTCGATGTTATTATTTTGTAGTTTTTTTTCGGGCAAGTTTGGTAAATTTGGATAAAAACCCTTCGAACCCCAAAAATTTTGCCTGCTCCTACACCTGTCTTAGTTGGTGTATTTGTGATTACTGGCTTATCTTCAACGAACATTAATTAGAAGAAAAGTGACAACGCAATACATGGCCTTCCCTTTTCATGTGTGGTGATTTCTCCATGACTGCACTTGCAGTAGATACAATGCAAGGCATCTCCAAATGTGTCCACAGCAACTCCTTCCCGTGGTATCCCCTGATATCTCAGAAGTTGTTGTGTGAATGGCGCGACCGGTTTGTTCATTAACGATGCAACTGGTCAGTTACCAAAATGAAATGCGCAATATCGATCAATACAATCGCACACGTCACAAAGGGTCTCGCGTCCGTCACAAACGCCCCGTTCGTGTTTTACCTAGAATATCCCGTTCGAAAAATTTGCGACAGTCTCCCCCACCAGTCACCCACAATTGGAAGCAGTGACGTAAGCAGAGGCTGGAGCCAGGGGGTAAAACTAAGCTGAAAGGGGCCATTGGCAACTATAGGGGGCTCACAAGCCAACACTCAAAAATTGAAAAATGATGCTGTATCCGGATATGGATGGTTATTCTAAAACCCTAAATCCCCGAAAACAGTATAGCAACCTTCAGTCACGTGATACATACAAACGCAGTGTGAACGGTTTGTGCCCAGCAGCATGATGGTTCACTAATCTGCCTATTGCAATGCGGTGATGCCAGTCCGTGCGTACTTCACCACAGTTGAACACTGGTCGCAAAAATACACATCACCACAACCACCACTGTTATCTCCACCAGGATGGCCACCAGCGTCTCTGTCATTCCCATCTTCAAGAGCTCCGAGCACATTGAGATCAAAATGCCTTCTGCGTGGCAACGTGTTGCCTGAAAAAATACACAACTGAAAAATAAAGAGCGCAACGCATAAGAAGTTAAGGAAGAGATTTTTAAAAAATACTGCAGAGTTGTCAGCTTCAAAAAGAAAACTTGATGATTAAAAAATCGAAGCAAGCTTGTGTTCACTTACCCAGAGAAGCGTACTTCATCGAATTTCAAATTTGATTGTCTTCCGAAACCAAGAAGATTAAAAAACATTAACAAGTGTACTGTAATGTAGTACTGCTCAGGTAAATGATTTTAACACAATAAGCCTAAACTTCCAGCCTAATGCTAACAAACAAAATAGCTACAACTGTTCCATAGGTGTAGCTCCACTAGTATAGGCAAATGAGGCGTTCTGTTTTTGCCAGAGGTAGCGCTAAATATAATTCCACTACGACCTCGATTATCCATCTGACGTACTTCATTCCACGGCCACAAAGTCGAGCCAGAGACCAATCCAGGCCACATTAGCCAAGCCATTTTGATTCAAGGCTAGTTCACGTAACAAACGGTGGATGGCAGAAGAGTATGTAGCATATTCACAACACTGGGTTATTAGGTACCGGTTGAAAATTAAGGAAAGTGGTAGCACCAAACTTTCTTCACAAATTTTTGTGTCACCCCGCAGAGCTTGTTGGTACATGCAACAGTTGATGCAACGGGTTTCAAGAGATGATGTGAAGTGAAAACAGACTAATATTGCGTGGACTTGGTTGGTTGAAATGATTTCTCGGTTTGAAAATGCAAATGAGGACAAATGATTTGGTTTCAGCTTCGCAATCAACCAGAAGCTCTCCGAGCAAACGCGTGACGTCGCCGTTGATAAAATCCACGGCAAGCTTCGAGAAATCGGCCTAAAAGTGAAGCAGGGTGGATACGATCTGCACGTGTTGGAAATCAGGAAGGTTTGTGAAGTGCAAGGGGGAGCTCATATCGCGCTTTGCGATTGCGCTGCGAAAAACCATAGAAACCGTTTCAAACCAGTCATGCTGTTTTTTTTATATACTTTTTTTCGCCATGTTCAGGCGAAAAAAACGCCATATTCGGTATATTCTGGTAGAGTGCTCCGTTTTTTTTTTTATATATTTGACCTTGCTGAGCGCAAAGACATCTCAAGAAACCACAACTATTTTATCTGAATACCGAGATGGTGGAAAAGAAAGGTTTGAGATTAACTGGATTGTGGTGATAAAACGAGCTCATACTATTATCGCGAGGCGGAGCTAATAATGTCGCTAATATAATATTTGATAATAGATACATGACAAAGATCTGATTGGACATTGAAATGGACGATTTCAGTCAAACCACTCGATGCTACCTTGTGTTGCAGTGTAACTCTGCAATTAGTTTTTTAGCGTTTAGTCAAGGACTGGTTGATAACAGCTGGATTGATGGAAGGAAGAACATAATTATTGACGTGAACAACGTTCAGTTTGGTTTAAATGAAGGTTAATGGCGAATATTTCGTGAAATTCCATTCATTCTCTGAAGGGATGTAGCCGGCTATATTTTAAAACCCCAAATAACCAGAAAATACTCCGAAAATCGCAAAAAATCAACAACCTATTGAAAACCAAAAGGATACAAAACATGAAATATAAGCTTATGGGACGACCGGTTTTTCATGTGGCTTGCCAGGTGGGGCGATTCTTCCCTCTTCCGGCCGTCAGTTACGCCACTGCGTGTGTAACCTTGAAAAGTCATACATCTGTATGATGTGTAACTGTTTGTCCTTCCGAACAATATCAAACAACATATTCGTACCATTACAAAGTTCCATTCCCGCCGCCCCAAGGGGGCTTTTGTGGGCTAATCCCCCCCAAACAAAACGTCAAGCCCCCCTAAATTGAAATAACGAGCATTGCAAATCGGGAGTTTTTGTCAAAATTTTGGATGTCAAGCCCGCCTGCACAAACCCTTGTTGAAGACTTTCTGATGACTGTTCTGCAAAGTTCCATGGAAGACAGGAAAAAGTTAGTAATTCATCTTAGAAGCACGTAGATAACAGATTGCATCCGATATTTTCCCGTTGTTCAGAAACAGTATTTCACCATCATTTTACATTCCCGTCAATGTGGAAGAGATAGTTGACATCCACATTAATCTTTGAAACAACAACTTCCTATAATTTCTTTCTTGTCACAGTGAATAAGTTAGATGTGATCTACTCTACTGTATTATTCACCATTACAAGTATTTCTAATAGCATAACCATTGTTGAAATAATCGGCTGGCCACTTTTACTTGGAAAAACAGCAATTTCATGTGTTTTGGCAGTTTTCGTAGGTGAGATCATCTGAGCAATATTTTATGTAAGAATTCGGCCTTCCTAAATCAGGAGTGTAGTGGGGTGGGAACGCCGTTCCCACACCTATTTTGTAGCACTACACCCCTGATTACCTGGCAAAAACGATAGCCTACTTTTTCATTCAAAATTGTTTAAGTGTGACTATGACCACTACAGTGCTGTTGCGTTTGGTAACGCACGAATAACTTTGTGACGTAAGAATGTGCTGTGTTTGTAATTGATATCTGATTGCGGTAGCTAACTTTGGAGTCATCTAGTTTTCAATGAGGTGTGCTGTGGAGTGATTTGTATACGGCACGGGTCTCTCTCACTGATGCTGCCATATGCATTAGCTAATGAGTCTTTGTTAAACATAGTGATATCGTACATTATTTTTTAGTCATTGTGATTTTCTATTGTGCAAACACAACTGCATTTCATATGCATGACTGGAAAGTTTTGGAATGGGGTCGTTATGTTAAATTGGGTTACAAAATGGGTTGCTGTATGAAAAAGGTTGAAAACTACTGCCCTAAAGGGTACACATACCCAATTTAAGAACCACTGATCTATGCAATAAAATTTTTTGCGACCATACATTGACCTTCTGAAGAATGGTACCATGGCAGATGGAAGTTTGGTTTGGAACCAAGGTATGCATAATGTTATACATTATGCGTGAATTGCTGGATAGCTAATAAAGAAGAACAGGGTCCCAGGCGCAATTTTGATGCAAGATTTTCGCTCAGTTATGGAAAAAATGTTTGTTTTCTTTACAAAGCTTAGACCAGTGGTTTTCAACTTGGAAGTGGCGGGCCCCACAGAGGTTGTGAACCATTTGTGAAAGGGTCGTCAGAAGATATTTTTATGTACATAGCTGTATTACATTTGCTTTATCCGAGTTTAGATGGGGGTCGTTGTGTTATAGTGGGTTGCTACAATGGGTCGCGGTACAAAAAGAGTTGAAAACCACTGCCTAGACCCTTCAGTCAAAATAACGAGTGACGTTTTGACCCACTCCCCACAGTATTGCTGTATAGCGCAAAACATTTAAAAATCCATATGTGGGTTGCAGCAAAGTGAGAAACTGTGATTGAAGGGAAGACTGTTATTCAATATCATAAATTCCCAGCAAGCAAAATATTTCAAGCGCATGTTTTGACTCGCACTGGACGAATCATTTGAAAAACCATTTGTCTAACAATTTTTGACTTCCCTTGCATATTTGATTGGAGATTGTGGATGAATGGCTTTGTTAGCACGCTTTCGAGTAGCGAGTGCTGGTATGTTTTCAATGAAATACAACCTCAATATCTGTACGGAAAACAGTTTCAAATTGCCGTATATTCTACAAGTAATTAAAAATCAAACATCTATGTAGGAATACTAAATATATAAGAATGACTCCAATCTAAAACGTAGAATATTTCTTAGACAACCTAGGCTATTATTGGCTGCTTTAGGTTATTCTATAAAATCTATATGAACCGGATGAAACGTTCGCATGCATTTTTATAAAAATTGCATAATCCTAGCCCAGTAACGCATTTATTGCCAAAAAACGAAATTATATAAAAAAGACACATTCAAAAATCTTTTGAATCTTTCAAATTTGAACTGTTGAATAACAACAAAGGTTTGCTGTTGTATTTGTCAGATAAGTCTTCTGATGTATCGTTATGGTTAGGACAAATTCTTGCGTCCATTCGCTTCGAAAATACCCGAATAGGAGCTAAACTTCGGTGTTCTCGGAACTTTTTCATAATGGTCCGAGTACACAAAAAGCAAAACAATCACAAATAGGGAAAATCTAATGATTGCTTTACTTGCCCATTTCCAAATTATAGTCGATGTTATCGAGTAATATTCATCGGCACGAAACTTTGTGATGAATGGAACAGAATTGTGAGCTTCGGTCTTTGTGGTCGGATTTGTACCAGACATGTGTGGCCGTTCCCTTCTAATGAAGAAGAACAGCACACGTTTAGGACAACTCCGCGAGAGCACTGGTGAATTTGGTCGTAGTGCCCAAGGCACGCCCAAGTCAACAATTAAGAAACTTAGACCTGCCCGTTTCGCTCGACCCGCTCAGTTTATCACAATAGGATTGTATTCACTCATGGTTTTATTCTGGTAACTTTAAGCACTGCGATATTCATCACAACAGGGGTTTATATTGTACATCAACTTACACATGCATAATTATTACAGGTGACAGGGGTTAATGCGAATTACAGGTGACAGGGGTAATTTTTTCAATGAGGAGAGAGCAGCCCAAATTGTCCACAACATTCTCCCCACTAAACCATAAATTTCTAGTGGGTTATCGGATCATTTGATATACCCGATCAGACTAAACCCGCTTGGTATGCCCACGGTCGAGTTTAGCTGCTAAGCCTGGCAAGCCCATGACTCAACTGAATCAGGTGAGTCATTATGGCTCTTTATAAAGGCACGACGTGCGACGCCCTGGTCACGTGACAAATTTCGGCGAGCGCACAGTGCAATAGCGACACTAGTGGTCACGTTCTTAATGCGTAATTACGTCAAATCTGAAATCAAGGTTATGCATCTATGCATATCGTTTTTATACGTTTAGATCGGGAATATTTTGGATAATTTCGTATGGGATATTATTACAAATGGTTTCTATAATGTTGTGGGTTACTCTCTTCCTAGGTGTGACTTGCGATACATGTGGAATATAAACATACAATACATGTGGAAAATATACTATAAATATACAATAATTCAAATAAATGCACAATACCATGTTATTGTAAGCCAAGTGTTTGCAGATCCAGTGTCCGTCTTCATTCTTCTTGGGTTTAGTTCATGACTTCAGACATTCTAATGTTTCTTCTTCGCCTTCATTATTTAATGAGATTTTCGGCCACCATCCAAGTTGTTTTCTGAAGTTACTTTTGAAATCTCTCTTTGTTTGTATTTCAAGTCACAAGACGTTTCATGTTGAGGATGCAACGCGAACTCAACATTCCTTTCCACTCTGTTTAATTGAAGACGTCGGGTGTCTTTTTAGAAAGGTGGAATGAATGAAGTAATTGAAGATGCTACAGGAAATCGGAATGTCTTCATTGATGAGGACAATTTTTAGATAATCTTTTCCGGAGGATGTTCCTCTAATATAAACTCTAATGTTATTATTCTTCTCCCTCAGCGAAAGATGAATCAGATTGGAAATCTTGATCAAATGATTATCGGGGACATTATCGCGCAAGCTCCTCTGTTAATAATATAAAGTCATGTGAAGATATTTTTCCTGAACTTCGTACAGAATATTGATGTTGTCTTAATAAAGAACATCGTTGAACTCGCATTGATGTGTGAAATGAAATAAACTGATTAAAAGACTTTTGCAATTTGCAAGATGTCTTTGCCAGAATATTTCAGAGTCACAAGACGTTTCATGTTGAGGATGCAACTCGAACTCAACACATGCTAAGATTATACATTTCAATATCTTGTTAGACTTTGAAAAATAAATCTAATGTAACTCTAACTGCGAAACATAGCTTTTTGTAAAAACTTTTTTAATTTGATCAAAATCCAACAAAAATGCTTTTCTGGTGGTTTTTACAAAACTCAGGTGCGGAATTGTCAACTTATTGCAACAGTTAGAATTCTGCCTGGTTAGTCTGGCTCTATTAGCTTACTGCAAAACGTTTACATAGAAATATGGTTTTCTGAGTGAAAAAATGTATGGAACGTGACGACTTTTGCAGAGACGTGAGAAGTAAATTGGTTTGTTTCTTGCCCCTTGACACTTAAGGTCAATAAAAAAAATCGTGCGTGCGCATTAATCGTGCGTGCGCATGAATCGTGCGTGCGCGTGCCACGGATTCCAGAATGGGCGGCTGAGCGGACCTCGGTCAGGGGTGGGCAAATCCCTGGCAGGCGTGCCGGACTTGGCACTCGAGCACTTCTATCAGGCACGTGAGCGAGGCATCGGAAACGAGATCCTCCCCCCTTCAATTGGAAAAGTTAATAACTTACAAGTCGCAGTATTATCTGATGAAACTCGGTGTCCGTTTCTTCATTTTCGTTTGTTGACAATCGGTTATTTAATTTAACCCTTATGTGCTTTTGATGCCATATGACAAATGCTTTTGAAGCCATATTTTCTACAAACAACAGAGCCGTATCAGCCGCACTCCATATCCCCCAACTGTGGGGGGTAACGCTGCCACAGGGGCTAAAATTCAGACCCTTCACCACAAGCTTCAGTTTGCACTCGGAAGAATTTTGTTATTGATTGAGCCGATTTCGGCACGCAAATTGAAAAAGGTTGCCCGCCCCTGACGTAGGTGTAGTGCAGGCCTGCACAACATACGGCCCGGCGGGCCACATGCGGTCCGCAAGATCTTTTCTTTCGGCCCGCGAGAACTCAGTTGTAGAAAATGTTGCAAAAGCCCAACTTCGGATTATTACTTGTCCTTTCAGAATTTCTTCCACACTACGATGAAATAGACTTTTGCGGCCCGCGGCGAGTTTATGTTGATCAATTTGGCCCTAAGAGCTTTCTGAGTTGTGCAGGCCTGGTGTAGTGTTATGGTAATGGTTTATTGTTTCATATGACTCAGCCAATAAGCAGAAGCACCATAAAAGCCATCGCATGCTGTAAACCAACCATTAGCGAACATTAGAGCAAGTGGAATCACAATGGCACAATAGCTGGTCAGTGTAAATAAAGAGGGCCGCTGTGTCATATAGGATTGGCGAAAGACCGTGGCGGTCATCTGGTCAACCAACCCCGTTTATCACTTTTTGACAAGTGTTGAGAAAAAACAATTGGAGATCAAATAAGCATGATGAAAAGAAAACAGAAAACGAATGAACGCAGAACATGGTGAAGAAAATGTACACGTGAAAAAAGCGCATGCCTATGTACATAGAATATAGATGAGTGGATAGAAGTTTTTTTTTTTTTTTTTTTTTTTAGAATTTATGTGAAGAATTTAAGGATAGAATTTAAGTGAAGGAAATTGGAGTGGTTAGAGTATTTTTAGCAATACAAAGAAATTAAAAAATAATACTATAAAAAGTAAATAAGTTACAAAAACTTATTAATGAGGTACAAAAGAAAACAAAGCAAAACAGAAAAAAACAAAAAGTGTACTTCATGCCGAAAAGCATAGAATGTGCACACAGAAAATACGAAAAACTAAATACACACAAAAAATAAAACAGAGTTACAGAATACTAGAATTCACAGTAGTTTGTTGGACAAATGAGATGTGCTAAAGTTCATAGTTGGGAATTTTTTTCATGTAGGAGGTGTTTCTTAAGTTTCCATTCAAAGGTAAAGGTGGTTGAAAGTTTAATATCGTCTGGTATTGAAGACCATGCTTTTGGGCCAATAAATTTAAGAGAACATTTTCCTGAAGAAGAGTTAACTCTAGGTGAAAACAGGTTTTTAGAGGTTGCTAGTCTTGTGGAGTGATAATGAATTGAGCTGAGTGGAATAAAATATTCATCAAAATTATTTGGAAGCAGTTTGTTATGATAAGAGTGCATGAATTTGCATAGGATACTAAAAAGCTATATAGCTCGGGAAGGCATAAGATGTTTAAGTGCTGGAAATGGTCTTTTAGTGCTCCCATGTTAGTTGGATTTATTATTTTTATAGCTTTGTTTTGGAGCTTAATGAGAGGCTGAATGGTTGCATTTGAAGCATGTCCCCAATTGAGGACTGAGTAATTAAGACCTAGGTAAAGTGAGCCCGACTTTTCCAGCCGCACTTTTTTTAGTGGATGCGAGGTTCGCACGTAAAATTGAAAGACCTCAAACAGGGAGAAAATGACCTTTTATGACAAAATAAACGCAAACAAATGAACGAACAAGTTCTGAACAGAACATCCAAAGCAAAAAAACGTGCAAATATGCTGTAGCAAGCTCATACGAACTGCTTAAAGCAAGCATGTTTTTGAAAATTAGTGATAATTCAACTATAAATTAAAATACTTTCCGAAGGGGTTATGATCACAAATTTTATATCAAAGTCTTTGGAATTTATCCAACTATTGATCTGTGAAAAAAACGCGGGGTTTATTTTTGTTTAAACGAAATTATAAGAAAAATCGCAAAGGTACTCTAACACCAAAAATGCAATTCGCTGCCAGATTCTCG
>Ga0210059_1014359_pt1 | contig 11717 bp, 6 predicted proteins | sample Ectturendosymbi2_FD_188042 | JGI IMG/M metagenome (GOLD analysis project Ga0210059, IMG submission 188042) | Ecteinascidia turbinata endosymbiont from Florida, USA - Sample 2 (SPAdes) (version 2) | ecosystem: Host-associated > Tunicates > Ascidians > Unclassified | place: Key West, Florida... | reverse complement strand
ATCACTTGAAATTCCCGGGAGAAAATATTTTTGCGCATAAACAGCAAAGTTTGCGTTTCGCTTCGCCGGCGGTACGTTTTTCGGCGTTAAACGGAAGTGTTGGATTCGCCCACGCCACACTTGTGCAGCACCGAATGGGGCAGTTAAAAGCGGATGCTACTGATGCCCGCGATCAGTAGAACGGACCGCTGCCCTCCCACTCTTGCCAAGTGTTAAACTGCGGGCCGGGAAGTTCTTGGTAAGTTGAAGCGATTCCGCTTCGGACGGTCATGGAGTTCGTCGGGGCGGGCGTCCCCAGCTGGGAACATCCACAAACTTGTATAACGTAGTTCATTCCGTCGTTATTGTCCCAAAACTCACGGTCGCCGCCGGCCACGTATCGGAGGCAGAACTCAGCCTGAGCCTCCTTCTCACCGGGCAACGCATCGAACTTGACGTTGAACTGGAAGGAGTCGACTGTACTTGCGCTGTACGCGTCTTTGACGAACCGGCAAGCGACATCCTGGTGCGATTGCCAGTTGTCGCAGGTCAAACGCAAAGTCACAGTTTTTTCAAACGCGAGGTTTTTTACTTTCACAGTGCCTGAAATTGTTCTATCTTCTTTCAAAATAACGTTTTCAAGGCAAACGTTGTTTTCGTTCAACCTTTCTTTGAACTTAATATAATCCGAGGCAGGTTGCTTGAATTTCAAAACAAACTTCGGTTTCTCAAATAGTTCATCGCTGCTTCTGTTGTTCAAACTTAGTTTTTTCTCCATCAGCTGCACCAAGTGGCCACTGTCAGCAAGATTGGGAGGTTCGTTCGACGACTCCTTCACATACTTCACCACGGTTAGAGACTTTCCATGGCTGTCAGCGAAGGTCACTCGCTTTCCCCTCCCCCGTGCGTTTCTATCAGATGTTTTTATGATCGGCACGGGTTGCGACTGTGAGCGAAGCACTTTCCTGACATCCGCATGATGATGCAACAGTTGGGAAGGATGGACAGCGGAATGCACTTGTGCTTTCCTTTGCATCCGCGGAGATGGATGTAGACGTTGCGTCGCAAACACACCCAGGGTGTTTGCCCAGTATGCGTCAGCAGCAGTGCTCGTGGCCGCATTGACTGGTGAATAGAAGGATTCGTGGAACGGTGGACTGATGCCGAACAAGTAAGAGACGTCCGCTGGCATCTTGCGTGCCTGGTCTTTACGTGGCGATGCAATCTGATAGAAACAAACATTGAGATTAGGAATGGAACATTTACACTGTTTACACAAGCGCATGGTCACATATCCACGTATCACCACTGAAGCAACTGCCAGCGCAATATCTCTCATTATTGTACGGACGAGAAAAGCTATGAAGCAACAATCTAGAATTTTTTCGTTGCTCCAATGCAGGCAATTTCTGATGACCTAATTTTTTAAAGGAATTTTTCCACAACTTTTTTCAGGTTTGTTTCGTTTTTGTCACAACCGGCGGTAGCAGCGTTGTTGAAATACGGAAGGTCGCAAATGCGACGAGGACTCATGAACAAAACCGGCGGGACCTTAAAAGTGTGAATAGGGAAGTTCAGAAATCTAAACAAGCCAACCATCAGCGGAACTTTCTATTTCTCCATTCAAGCCATTCTTCGTTGATATCTTTCTATTTTTTTAATAAATCAAAATCCGTCGTAATTTCATGCGATCCTTGGGAAAATCTATAAAAAACACACGGCATAAGGGGCCTGCAACCTACTAACTGTGTGTGAGTCCGTGTGCAGTTTATCAACAGGTATGTTGAGTCTGCTCAGCTACTGATAGCCTTTTAGAAGTTTGGAACGATGCACCAAAGGAAATGTTTCTGTCAAGTCCCTGGGTTGTTTCGCTTTCCAGCGTGCCTCGGAAAACGGTGTCTTGCATCTTTCCACACAATAAGCTACTATCCGTTTTATGTTTAGCGTGTTCACATGTCAGGAAGTCCGGAATGACCGATTCACGTTCACATGGATTGTACATTGTACAATCGAGAATGCACGGTATGAAAACCATTGTGATGCATTTTTCGTGCGTCAGCGGAAAAACGGATTTGCCCGGGGATCAAACATACAAGGAACAACATTTCAGTAAAAAGATTTTGACTACGGTTCAGCGAGACTTTTATGTTAGTTTTTTATTGAATAACTGGTAGCAAACCCCAAAATTACTAAGAACTTTTGCCTGATCCACGACCCCAAGCATCTTTGTTTTCATGGTTTTCTTCAAACCGTGCTCTACAATACATGAATGAACGCAATCTGGTGCATCTTCTTCCGAGGAAAGAAACCAAGCTGTGACGTTACAAAGCGCCCTACATTCTTCTGATCGCTTATTTTGCTTTTCATCATGTTCAAGCTTTTGACTATGCTGCGTAAATTTTTGCTTGCAAATTCTGTTTTTTTTTGCTGAGACATTTAGGTCATTTGTCTCACAGTTGTATTAAAACTCACCGTAACAGTGTTCATTAGCCTATATTTTCAAACATTCTGACCGAAATGACTTGATTTTTTTCAGTCATTTAAAAAAAAATTCGGTCTATGACCCCAAAAAAACAGCTTGCAATACGTTAAGTCCCAACTGCTGTTTTTGAAGCTGAGGGGAACAACAACAAGAAGAACAAAGCAAATCTTTTCCAACTCCGCGTGAAGTTAGTACAAACTGGAGAGCAACTGTTCGGTAAAATGACAAACGCTCAATCGCGACGAAATGAAAGATAAGACTCCGGAAATTAATGTAATCTTAAAATTTATTCGACCCACTATCCTAGAGTCTGAGGAAAAATGCAGCCAACAGATCATTTAAGAGTGTAGCTGGTTGTACATCTGAAACAACTTCCTCAAAGGGGTTTGCAAATTAACTTAATTATGTCCACTGCTCGTTGCATTGGTGGCAAAGCTTGCGAACCCTCCTACCAATACACAGGACTTTGCGAAAGACATCATTCAAGCAAGTAGTGCTTAAACACTTCAACAATAAAATGCTTGAATGTGCAGCAATAAAATGAATGTGCATTATAGTAAACAGCAGCTTCCTTTTTCGTGGCAACAGCAAAGCACATGTCAATGAATGCAGCAGACATTAGCTTTCCGGGGTTTCCGCAACTTAAGCACAGCGTTGAAATCTTGTTGCAAGCAACATTATCATTAAGGACTTTGATAAACCGTCCGTATGGGACTACCTGGATATCGTGCAGATCATTTATCGCAATCCCGGCACGTTAAGAAGTGCCCAACAGTATATACCAGATGTGTTTGTAAAACTTTCTGTACAAAACAGTATTTCACTGAGTTAGCAGTGATTTGCATACGTTTCAAAGGCACGTTGGATCTAAAACCGCCAATGCAGTATCGCGAAATTGGCAGTCACATACAGAAATAACGCACGTTTGTGATGAGTCATCTGCCTTCCGATCTATCTACATTCGCAACGTGCAAAATTTGTGCTGAAATTAAACGCAGTTGATATGCTTTAAGCCATAAATTTTTGCCATGAAATTGTGGTGATAATTATTAAGTCAACGTTTTCACAAATTTTATCACAATCAAATCTGATAGCATAACATGAAAACCTACACAGGTGTCACCGATCTGAAACAATATGTACCGTTTATCCATTTGTCATTTTTTAACACTTGCTTTCTTGCTGGTGTTCCAACAATACTTCATGTTCTCTTATTTTAAATTCTCCCCATGCGCATCTTTTGACAAATTGCTATTTCGAAACTTAAGGTATCTCCAAACATGAAAAACTAGAGCGACAATTGTTCCTAGCTCATTTTTAACACTGCAACAAACTTCTAACAGATCAGAACCGTCGCCAGGAAGTTTTCACTAGGGAGGCTTTACGTTCGTGAGGGGGGCTTTGCGTTTGTGCCGGAGGGCTTGATATTGAAAAGTTGATAAAATTTCCAATGATTTATAGTGTTTCATATTTCAATTTGGGGGGGATTTGTACTTTGTTTAGGGGGGATAAGCCCATCAAAACCCCCCGTGGCGACGGAACTGTAACAGATACTGCCAGTTTGCATCAGAATTTTTGCTGTTTACATTATGTGGTATTTGCATGGTCCTAGAATTATTGGTAGAGTATTGACACTTTTTTCTTTTTAAATAAATGATGTCTGAATGCAGCAAATGTGATCTTTCATAACCTATTTCCTCAAACTTTCTGGAAGACAATTTGTCACAGCTACCTTAAGCAGGTAAACACTTCCATCAAAAGCAATATACAAGTGACAACGATTTAAGTTGAAACTGTATTTAGTTTTCTCCACAAACGTGATGTATTTGAATGAAGTATTGTGATACAAGACTGTCAGTCAAACAGTTTATATGTTTGATAAGTTCAAAATGCATGACCTGGCTACCAAACACACTGTGGTTTCCAACACCAAAAATTATCTTCTTCAGTCCTGTGTTTATAAACATGTTGCTAGTCTTCTACCCAACTCCAGAATCAGACAGTAAAGTAAAGTTTGAGCTAATAATACTTATCAATTTTTATACCGCACTGTTTGAAAAACTTTAATCTTACAGCAGGGTTTTTTAAGGTGTTTTAGGGACCCAATTCGGGTCCCTAGAATCAGAGAAAATTATCATCGGGTCTCTAGGATCAGAGAAAGCGCGTCCCTACAGGTCCATACCAGGTACCTAACATTTTCCTTAAAAAAAACCTGCTAACAGTCACTTTGCACTATGTTGACATGGTTGTTTCATCATAACGTGCAAATCTATTAATGGAAAACAACCACAAAATTGATTTTCAGAAATGTGGCATCTGTCTTTACTTTTGGAGATGCAACCGCACTTGACACCAATGTAACAAGAATAATTTATCAAACCTTCAAAAAGGAAGTTTTTGTCAACCCATAAACTCAGGATCACGAATGAGTCAATGAGTTAGTGGTACAACCTTGGTACTTAAAAACCCTAAAATTATAATGTAAATTTAATTGATCAGTGATATCAACACACTAGCAATGGAAAACACAAGTTCAATTTTTAGCCAAGTTGAAGAAGCTATCTACTAAAACAGCAAACTGATGTAAGCCCAGTCATGTTTGAGTATAAACGGCAGGTCCTTGCCAACAACTCAAGGGATGAAAAAACTGAATGGTTTTTTAAACTTCTTAAAATAATAATGCATCCAATGTCTCGGTGGATATTTTGGAAAAACTGTTTGAAGTGTTAAGAGGATAACTGCATGACAGGCAAACTTCAGTGCCACAGCTGGGTGGCAGTAACTGAGAATGAGATCAACTATGTGTGTATTTGGCCACTCTAGGTTAGCCTACTTAAGTTTTTGAAATGAGTCGATGCTAAAATCAATTTTGCTAAGATCAAAACGATCTATCAGTTTTGTTGTTTAGTACAATCTTCAATTGTATTTACAGCGTAACTATTCGTTTCATTATATCAAAATCTAGAGGTTAACTCAAAAAACCATCTATACGTTTTTTCGACGTCTGTACGCCAGATTTTACGAAGTTCATTGCGGCAGCGAATTTTTTATACCCACCATATACTTTACTCCGGTGATTCTCAGCGGTTTTTGCGTATTTCCCATGCGAACATCAGACACTTTCATTTCCTCCCCCATCATAAATCACAAATAAATACGTGTACAGTTTTAGAACCGGCCGTATCAGTGGTTCTCAACTAGGGAGCCACATGACTCAAGATAGGAATTTCTAGTTCTTCACCAAGGGAGAAGTATGTAAACAGCTAGTACGCAAGCCTACAAAGAGCAAGCATTAAAATTAATACAAATATCAGACCCTGCAGTAACAGAAACATTCAAAACTTGAAATCGCAATTTTTCCTACTCAGTCCTGAGTTCATCCCTTGGGCAAATTTAACCTCCCTCAGTTATTGGAACCGATGCTTTAGTCAGCAACCACACGAAAACGTCTGCGGTGCAGTAACACATACGAACAACTCTGAAGCGAAAACATGACACAACTACATACCGTATAAGAGTTGGTTGATTAGGATTGTCAAACGGAAACAAATCTGCTACAGTTTACGCTGGCTGCTGGTTGAAGAAACCGCTTCCTTAATGCCACATAGACAAGAGCATAAGCAGTATTACACACAGTGTACGCTTCTACTCCGTTGTCCAACTGCAATAGACCAGAACTTGTTAAATTAAAGATGCGAGCAAACTTTCCGACGAACACGATCACTTCTCTAACCACCGCCGTGATGAAACATGCTGTCCTCTAAACTAAGTCATGCGCGGATCACCACCACTGCGGAGCGTCAACAAACCAAGCTAGCACGTTGAAGCTGGATCACGTCAGAAACTAAGTGGCACGCAGCAATCACGCGGGAAAGGTGTGGCGAGAAAAATTGCTTGTGCCGAATGTCACGCGTGCAAGGCATGACTGAGCGGCGCGGAAGTCGCAAACTCAGCCCAGCTGAGAGCATACCGGTGCGTGTGAAACCGCGCTTTGCATGGTGCTTGTTCTTACAAAAGTTTTCTTCTTGCGGTATTTTCCGACCTATGCGGTAGGTTTACCTGGTAGAAAAGAGTGGAAGTTTTCGGTCTTGTTAAAATCTTTCTGAAAATGGAACAAATCACCAAACTGATGTGAACAGCAAACAAACCAAAGCGGTATTGGATTGCAAAACATATATTTCGCACGAGGTTGGACGCACAGGCAACGGGTGAATTGACGTTTTACGTATACACACAAAAGCAAGGTCATTGACCTGAGAACGAGCTAGAATCTTTATCTGGTTTTAACTTGGGAATTGTAGAAGGTATAAGTAGAGGGATTTTGCCTCTTATGGGAATATTTTCTTTCTTGGAACGCAGTGGTGCCGCTGATGCATTATATTATACGTGCCGGAATAAACACAATTGAATCGCATTTTCTAAAACCGGTGAGAATTCTATTGATAATGTAATTGCAAACGAACAAGATTGTGATCTTCGGCTCGGAAACGATTGTCCGATGTTTTTCGAGTTGAGGACATGCTTCGGAATACTTGAAATATTTGCCGAAATTTGCAAAAATTTACCCAACTCTAGATATTTTGTGGTCGCATTGAAAATAATGGCCCCATGGTCTTCAACATGACTAGTGGAAATTGCTTGGTGCAGTAAAGCATAGCAAATTTATGAGAACGCAGCCAAATATTTCCCAATTCCATCGTTTCTCTGACCATCTATTAGCTACGGAATATTTTAGCAAACATTTTTTAGATTTCTTATATGTGCTTTACAAATTACAATATAATTTTGTAATACGTGGATCATCATTCATTGTTTAAGTCTGTATAAAAATCATTGCAATTTGTTACGACTGACAACACAAGCAAGCATCTTAAATTTTACCTTTTCCTTCGCTTCCAATTTGCGATTTCGCCTTGAATGGCAACGAAGCAGTTTCACACAATCACCAAATTTATTACGTTTTGCCGATGAAGGCAAAAGCTTTGACCGATTATTGTCTGTTTGTCGCGGACTCATTGTCTTATGTCACGAAGGTTAGTGAAAGAACACAAGCACACGAAAATGGTCGGTCGTAGGTGATGGTTCAGGTAATGGAAAACTTGTTTATTATCACCGGAAACATGAACTACAGAATATCATGGGCGGGCAGCATAGAATTTTTACTTTTTGCCCTCGCGAACCCCTTTCAATGCACCCAAAACCGCTAAGGACCCTTCGATTTGGAAACGTTTTTTCGATTGTTGAGAAAATAGATTTGGTCGCTTCTTAGCGTGAGCAATGTGTACAGTACTGTGTGCAGTGCATAGAATCGCCACAGAACACACAACTAACCAAACAAAACATACGCTAAGCTTCAAAATAAAAGGTTTCCACCGACCCTACGAAAATTCTTCACGGACCCAGCCGGGATGGACATTAGATTTCAGGGGCCTGAGGCAAACTCTCAAAAAAGGGCCCTAAAACATCGCCACTGCGGAAGGTAGATGTGGGCATTCTTGAGCGAAAAAGGATAGTCTAATTGAATAAAAATAATCGAGTTTGAAACAGGTCCATGTTTGAGCACACACAATTTGCGAGTTCATGTGTACAATATCTGGTCTTAAAAATGAGCCCCTATCCCCTGTATTTGTTCAAGTTATATCAAAAAAGGGACCCCTATATTTTGCACATGCTATGCAGAAGTTTATTCACTGATATCAAGTTAAATTTTTATTTTGTGTGGGAATTTGCTTCTGCGTGAAAGTCCATTTCACACTGTAAATTGTTTGAAATCATTTGATTTTAAATTGTTCTTTGTCTACACATTAAAGTTGCTGAGGGGACCCCTTTGGCGCATTTGCGAATAATTTTACCGGAGTTATTCAACGTCGTACAAAAGGAGGAAAACTGGCACGCAGCGAATCTTTGGGTCAGCGAGGGGACTACCGGGGTCATGCGGATACTGCGCTTTCTGCGGTAAGTTTGGCAAATATAATGAAAACCTGGTTGCTCAAGTATCTGCCCTGCACTCAAAAGGCAAATGTTTCCTTCTACGGCAAGTCCTAGTTTGTGACTTGTGTTTTATGCGGGGAATAGCATGCAGGACAAACTGTTAACAAATTTTCGAAATATAGAACTTAGAAATTATTGATGCACTAAAATCCTTTGTAATTTACAGTTTCTAGCAGTCAAATGCTTCAATAAACTCATACCTGAATAATCACCTGTTTGAATCACAAGCATATAAAATAGTTAAAACTAATTGCGTCAACTCACACGAAATTAGCTCGCAAAGGCTTGCAGCTGTATATGTTGTGCATAGTTAAACAAAAAATTAACTTAACGAAGTAAGATCCACATGGGGCATTTGTTCAAGTTGTCCCGCAAAGTTTCAAAGTTTGTTCCATACTTATGGGTCGCCTGCTATACGAACAATATTCGGAAAGACAAAAAGTTTCATTATCCTGCTGTACGTCGGAATGTCCTGCACGTCATCATATGACTGTGCCTTTGCCCTTTAATCCACTTCCTTCAAGTGTGCCATATAAACTAATTGCCGCACTCACGGGAGGTTGATTAACAGCAATGTGGAGGGTCACAATCGGTAAGCTTTTGTGTTAATCCGCTCTCACTGCAAAAGTAATCAGCTAGTTAAGCTAGTTTATAAGGATTAAGCAAACCTTTATTGCCTTTGCCTCACAGTAATCTGAATCCCGACTGTGTTTTCTCACACGAATGAGGAAGAGCCTGATTGGATTGGACTGTAATTTCCAAGTTGATTAACAACCTCTCACAACGGAAATTTTTGAAAAGCCATATGCGAAAATGCACGGTGCTTTACGTTTGAAAGGCTAGACCCATTTACCATTAAAACTACGCACAGATCTCACCATCTGTACCGTCTAGTCTACTTCAGTGATAAACTACAAGTGCTGCCGAACAGCTTTCAGCCTTCCACAATAGTTTAAAAATCAGATTTTTGCAAAAAACGTTTGCATACCACTGATAAAAAGCATAAATGTTCCATTTTCATCATGCCAAGTTTCAAAGTGTAGCAAAACGATAGTAAAAATTTGTGCAAATGTGAACAAAACTTTCAAATCAAATCCCGGGCGTAACTTCTTTCAAAATATTATGGATGTCTTGCGTTCTTTGCTTGATTTGTTTCCGAACGAACTGGCGCACGATTTATTTATTTTTACACAGACAGTTTAACACGTTGCTCTTATCAAAATTCATAGGAGCGTGACAAGTGTCATACAAGAATTGCTGATGTTAGTAGCAGCAAGTAGATACAAAGTTTTAAAGTCTAGCACTCAGGTTTTACGAATTGTTGATTTTACTAACTCATGAATTTTAATTGCCGCAAAAATGAAAAGCAAATACCAAGACAGAAAAATTTTGGATTTGCATAAATCTTTACGCAAAGCTTTACGTATGGGGCTAGTAAGTACGATAAATGTGTCTTTTTCGGAAATATTTTGCGTTTGATCATAAAGTACTTCGCTGTTAAAAAAATACTTCATTACTCACAAGTATCACTATCAGAAGTTGCAGCACATTTTTACGAGAGGACTAAATCAAGCCTCATATCACAGCCGTGGATGACTTGCCATTTAGCAGTATGTCGGTGCGTCTCCGTCATTATTTGCTTTGTGTATAAAACGATACTTCCCGCGTAAAGGCCCTGTCGCTCTCAGTTTCTGCTTTCATCACGCTTCGCCTGAGCCATCCTGCTAGTTTTATATACGTGGTACTTTTTAACCTTCATGGCAATGTTTCTTTAAGTGCTGCCCACCACCATCCACACACGCCCAATGTGGGTGACAGTATAGTTCCACTCTTACTGGTGAACAAGGTAGACACGCAATCTCACACTTAGCTATCGTTCGCACGTACATAGAAACTTCGTGCGTCGCTTGAGCTTCTTCGCTCATATGCGCCGTTCTTCTTACGACGTGCTTGGCTGCTACAACGCGTTTTCTCACTGGCTATACCTGATCAATAATGATATATTCTGTAGTAGGCTACAGCAAGCGTCTGATATCTTCACCCTCATTTCTAACTGCTGTGGAGTCAGTGGTGGATCCAGGAATTTCGGGACCGGAACAAAGATTTTGAGAGGGGCTTTTCACCAGAAAGAGGGTCTCAGGCTTCTTGAAAAATCACAGCAAATATGAGCCTTATATATATCGTACCATGGGCGCAATTCTGTTGTAAAATGTGGGGGACAGGTTGGTGTGAAACCAATATATTACGAAAGCTAAAGAGAAAATGTGAGGGATATGGCATATTATATCCCCACTGTTTGAAAAAGTGGGGGGACGCGTCCCCCGTGTCCCCCACCTAATTGCGCCCATGCATCGTGCTATATGCATATTGCATATCCTACTATTTGAAACTACTCTTATATTCAACAATAATAACCTCTTGGAAGTGTGCTAATTTTACAGAATGCTGCTTCAGTTCAAAGCGTTAGTACAGTAGTTTTTTTTTCTGTTCATCACTAATTCAGCAACGCGCTTCAGATTGTTTAGGTTCTGACTTAACAAAGGCCCCCATCACACAGGCAAAAAAGCATATCATTTGTAGTACACACTGCAAAATCATGTGCTGAAATGGTCGTTTTTTCCATGTTAATGGCCACGTTCACGTATACGAAATAGACTTGCACCTCGCGCATGTGTTTCTTTGTTTGAAATAAATTATTCAAGCTCCCTACACTACCTATTACAAAAAAGCAAAAAAGTAACCTTGCTCAAAACTTTGATAATGTGCTAATTGATCATGATACAACAAAAAACATCTAATGAAAGTTTTAACACTGAATCCCTGAGAATTTCTTAATATACACCCAGGGTTTCTAGATATCCCTGTTTACACCACTTGATAAGAACAGTATGATGTAATCACTAATCAGCAATGTTTAAAAGGATAGTGTTTGATTCAAAACTTAAACAAGCACAATCAGAAAACCTGGACCTCGCTGCGGCATCAGATATGTCGTTGGTTGTCATGGAAGAGCTGCAAGAAAAGCGCGAAGGTGGAAATGCTTTTGAGGAATTGGAGAGAAATGCTGCGAAATATTGTGCCAATTGGAAAATTCCTGCAACAGAAAACAAACGACGAAAAAAGTTGCCACAGTGGCTGAAAAATTATGTCGTTACAGAGAAAGGAATAGCAACAGAACAACCAGAGTCATCTTTCAGAACTGATATATTTTTGCCAATTTTAGATTGCTTACTGCTCGAGCTTAAACGCAGGTTTAATAGTGAGA
>Ga0210059_1014358_pt1 | contig 11718 bp, 4 predicted proteins | sample Ectturendosymbi2_FD_188042 | JGI IMG/M metagenome (GOLD analysis project Ga0210059, IMG submission 188042) | Ecteinascidia turbinata endosymbiont from Florida, USA - Sample 2 (SPAdes) (version 2) | ecosystem: Host-associated > Tunicates > Ascidians > Unclassified | place: Key West, Florida... | reverse complement strand
AGCCTGGGGCGGGTGGGGTGATCCTGGGGTGGGAATGGTTTTAATGAAGGCGTTGAGAAGCTGAACAAGACTTGCAAGAAATAATTTTGATAACATATTTTCACGAAAATACGCAACATTTGTCCACTTTCATCTGAAGACTAAGCTGAGTGATGCAGTAGTTGTTTTTTAAAAGCGCTATACTTGTCAGCAGGTGTCTTAGTCAACGATGAACATCTCAAAAACTGGAAAAACTTAGAAACGGTTTTGTGTTGTGGCAATGCAGTTTTCTGATCTAAATCTATTTGGTACCACATTATGCTTGAATTTTGTTCTTTTTGCCGGATGGAAAACTCGTAAAAAATTACGTCACCACAAGCATGCCAGATAATTACAAGAATATTTCAGATTCCGAAGCACACTGCATAGAAAATTACACAAAAGATTCTTTTTACGAATGAGAGAAATGTAATGTGATACTGTTTTGAAATCATACGGGAAATTGCTGCGCTTTGGCTGCAGGTCAAAAAGAAACAGTGAAATCAAAGCAAGTTCTCAACCAACCCTGATGTCAATCATAAACCAACCCAAATGTCAATCAGTCAACCAACTCTATAATGAAAATCCTTTCCTCAACCACTTATGCAAAAGGTGAAGGTTAAATCCAAAACTGCACAAGACAGACGATACAAGCAAGAAAACCAAAAGAAGCGAAAAGTCAGGCATATATAGACCTGAGATTGGGAAGTGTGTAAAGTATTTGGTAGAAAATGGGAGTGTAAGAAATGTGTAGAAAAGCAATTAAAGCAAGTATGATTTATTCAAGGTTTTTGATGAGGTTTGCCTCTACACTGTTTAATTAATTTTTAGCACAGTTTTAATTAAACAGAAGTAAATCTTCAAATCCGTTTTAAACAAAACGAAAAGCGGTCTTTGATAGTATGACGTGGCAAAGGCCTTTGACCATATGGTATTGTAAACCATAGAGTAAGTCTGAAAAAGATAACTGAGAATAATTATTGAGAAAAGTTAATCTTGGAACAAATAATTATATTTATAATTATAACTACTTGAGTAGGAGGGAATATTTTTACTTGAAATTAAATTATCTTGAAACTTAGGGGAAAGTACAGCAGATCGTTTTGAAAGAATGTACACTTGGCGACCGGTAGTTTCCGAAAGAGCTCACCGAAGCGTGACGATAGCAGGGTAGGAAATCAAATATTTCATCAAAGCAGGTGGTTGATTCAGACTGACGGCGCATCTCGATCGAATTATGTGATGTCAGTAAAAGATTTACGCTGTTAACGCTCGCCGCAGCAAAAAAAAAAAAAGTTGCGAGCGTTGTTGGAGCTACCCAGGCGCTGTTGGATGTCAGCGTATAATACCGCGAATAAAACTGTGTAGACACTTTAAAAGGAAACTTGGCTTTGCAAGTTCTTCTCGCACCGAATACGTTGTAGTGCACACGTATGCTTCGTCACCCTTAATCTGCAATTTCTTGCAACGGGTGTTTCAGCGATCAGACATCAAACGGTTTTCGATAAACACTGCGCCACAGCAACGGTGTGTAGTCCGGTTGCGTAGTGACTAGGTCAAATGTAAACAAACATCACATGCGCTCTTGTACCGGTTGAAGCAAAACCATCGTTTGCCCATAAATCCACAAACTCTTCCTGGCCTCCTCCGCAAGCAGCCTCCTCATTCTGCCAACAACGGAAAGTGTTGTGGGGCTTCAACAGCGGAGTAAATGCGGATATCCGGTACTCGCGGGAGGTATTGCCTCTCGCAGGGCCCGTTTAAATAAGTGAGTTGTTTCAACATAAGGTAAAGGCAAATGAAACCAATATGAAAGTTACACCACCCTTCCGCTTGGTTCTGCAAAACTCATGACTTCTTGCGTGGTTCGCAATATTCAGTAATCGCCAACGAATTATGCGGCAAGGCTGATCATACTTTATCATGCCTTGTTCAAACTAGTAACTAGGATTGAGAAAGATCAGAAACACAGGTAATTTTCCTTACAAATTATTTTTCCGATAAAATCCGAGTAAATTGGACAGTTTTTTATTTGCAAGAAACTGGAACCGTCGAGCAGCCCATGTTTTATGCAGATATTATGCATTGCAAGACACTTTGTGTCAAAACCAGGGGTACGGAGCCGAAGCTCAGATCAAAATTTAGAGCGGAAGCTGGAGCTATGGCCATTTGAGAGGTAACTCCGGCTCGGGACCCTTCCTAGATACTAAGTGCTTTGCCAAATTGACTGAAAGCTAAACTAGCGAAAACAATGCTCTTTGTTGCACAACTAAGCGCAATTGTTGCGAGTTACGACACCAGACTGCCACAATGGATCTTTGATGTTTTCTTGGGTTAACCATCGCTAAGTCTGTGGCATTGTAGAGTAGCTGGACGGGCGTGGTGTTACTTGTAGAAGTAAACGTTGTAAACTCTCACAACATCTTGCTTTCTAGTCAGAATGGTCAAACCGGATCTTTAGTAGTGTAGCGACCGAAAAAGAACTAAGCTGCAATCAGTAGCACAGTAGGTATAAGCCATAGTATTTCTTCGAACAAACGTCGTTTCATTATTGTCTTTTGTGTTGATGCATATATGTGCATGTTAGAAAGAACACATGAGAGAAGTAATCGACAATGTGTGGTTTGCCTTTTCCATGGTTTTCTCGGAAAGAGCTGTTATCTGGCATCGCCAAGACAGCAACAGGCAAAGCATGCAATGAGTGAAAAACATTTGATCGACTGGAACTGGGACTGTGTCAAAATACTCGGACACAAATGTACTTTTCCAAACAGACGTTTTCTTGATTCCGGTCGTAGCAAATAACAAAAGGTCCTCAGGCATTAACGGCAAAACCAGTGATTGCCTTTCCAGAATTTGTTTATAAAACCATAAACTTGAATAACGCTTCTGCCAGTAACTGCTCGCTGATTGTCTGAACTTGTGATTGCCGTTTTTTCGCTGATTTCCTCATGATAGGAGGGCTGCTTCTAAAAAATATCAGATTAAATTACTCAAACAAGTTTGTTAGGGGAGATGTGGGGTCTTTGACCAGGGTGGGCGCAATGGCCACAGGATGTTTCTCGCCACCTAGCGAACGTGTGTTGTTATGGTTTTGGCAGTGAAGCTGAGATTGCTTTCTTGTTGCCCATATGTGTTTTAAAGGAGCTGTGGCTGTCAAATCAATTTTTGTGGGATAATTTTGATTTTAAAGGAAGAAAGTAACATTTTGGTGCCTGCGTTTTTTTGTTTTTGCAAATGACAAGTAACTTTTTTCGAAAGATTATTTGCAAATGTGATATGCTCAAGGAAAGAGTTTAAAAAGTGCAAGATGTTGAAAACCGACACTGTACACTTTTTTGTTATGACACGTGATGCAAAAATGGTGGCGGAAGGGACCTTTGAACCATGCGAGAAAGGGGACAATGACCCGGCGGTTCAAAGGTCACTTAGCATATGGTCTGATGTCTCCAGCTTAAACATGACTACTTTCAAAATTAGTAAATGCAAAAACGATTGTTTAGAAGGCCTGAATAAGGCGTTGAGCGATGTGACGGAGCATCAAATCAGTCTGCGAAAATCTTCCAAAGATAATAATATTGACTGAATGCCTTACGTCGATGGGTTCAAAATGCCAAAAAAGAAGGTCGTGATTCTGTGAGAAAACATTCGATGGCTACTATGGACAGTTGTGTTGAATGACATATGAAAAGATTTTTGCTGATCTTCGTCATCAATTTTCCAAGCTTTGCGAAGCATCTTAGAGCAGTATGAACGAATCAATCATCTAAGCACAGTAACATGAAGCATCAAAGCTCAAGGTTTCTAGCACAGCTAAAGAGAAACCAAAGATGCGCACAAAATCGTGAGGCGTCAACTATCCTATCTAGCGATGCGAGTGATATTATAAACTCAGTACATTAAGACAGTGGCACAACAAATGATTGCTCCTTAACCGATCCGGAAATGGGAGGTGTATTGAGCGGATGTTCGGACCAAAGTGTTGCGGCGGGTTGTTACAATATTGTAAAAGTTCATTCCAATCATGCAAATTTCAAAATACTTGTAGAATTCGTGTTAAGTGGATCTGATGATGATGGTTACTTTGAAGTTCGTAGTTGCCCACAAAGCGCCTTTCTGGTGTTTTGGGATTTGATACAAGTGTATCTCAGCAGGGACGCCGGAACGGGGGTGCATGACGGGGGCACCACCCCCCTTTCCCTTTGAAATGGGAGCATAGGTGCCCGTACATAGCAGCATCATAGGTAATTTCAGAGACGCTGAAGAACGGCGAAATGGAGGTGGTATTTCTCCCCGACTTTTTTAAAAGGGGGGATGCTTTTTCACAACAGAATCATAGGTAATTTTATGGTTCACAAAGATCGACTTGAAACAAATTTATTTCAGCTGTTTGTGCACCCACAACATTCATAATGATTTTCTATATATTTCTGCTATTATTTTTGAGGTCAACGCAAAAACAAGCATAATTGGTAACGATTTGGTTGATTTTACAAGCTTCCATTGCCCTCAACTCTTTTACTGCCCCCCCTGCCCTACCGCTGTTCCGGCGTCCCTCTATCTCAGTAGAGAATTTGAAGGTGCTTAAGACTGAGAAACGGTTGCAACTTGTGGTAACCAATCCAGGGTGACAGTCCAATTCGTATCTCTGTAGGTAGTCTACATCGTAGCCCGCTTCATTTTCTTACTTACATTCTTTCGTTGCAAATCGCTTGCAACATTGTATAAGTTGTGTTGCAACGAGAAATCCTGTAATATGTTGATCTCTCTGTTTTTGGAAAAATTCGCTGTATTAAACCTAACTATGGAAGGATTCTTAGAGGTGGTTCAAAGGCCCCACACCGGTGGTTCACTGATCCCACACATGTGGGACCACTGGACCAATGAGCCAAAAAAAAGTTTTTTTTTCAAATCAAATTTTTAGCCACTTCCTGAAATTATATCCTACTGATATTTGTATGTGGATAGAAGGAGAGATGATTATTATTCGTGCTAAATTTTGGAGCTGTGCTAGCTAACCTTTGCGACTTATGACTTGAAATGTAAAAAATGGCTCATTGGTCCCACATCTCCCCTGTATTCTTTTAGTTTTGTGCACTAGATATATTTCCCTTTCCATTCAGCTTGATCCACACCAAGACAATTGAAAATATTACTGTGTAAAAATGAACAGAAGCCGGAGCCATGCTATGAAAAAAGAGAACTCCGGAGCCGGTGCTTTGCTCATGAAAACCAAGAGCTCCGGAGTTGGAGCCATGTTCGAAAGCTTCGGAGCTGGAGTAGTTTCGTTTCTACAACGGCTCTACAGTCCTGAATCCTATTTTTAGTGAAAGATGCAGACGATGCTTTATATTTCAAATGCCTTATCTCTGACAATGACCGGCGGAAGTTTTTTTACAGGGGGAGGACATTAGTGGATTTTTCCAAAAATTTTTCTAGGGGGGAACCAAAAGTGGTGAAACTTGTTTTTTCCCACCCGAAACTTAGAAAACAACCTTTTTTTCTGCAAATTTCAAATTCCAGGGGGGCGAGGCCCCTCCTGCCTCCCTTCCGACCCCCACATCTCCAACGCTGTTTATACTTTACATTCAGTCAAGGATTGTGGTTTGTTTCAAAGAAACAGTTCACATATGTCGGGCGTAGCGCAGTTACCCGCAGAAATCTGCCTCTTCACTGTTTCAGATCCTATTTATTTTAACCGAACCAGGGATAATAACAACGTTCCGAAATGTTATAATTTAGTCGGATTCTTGCTTCGGTTCCACCAATGAAAATCTAAATTCTGATCTCGAAAACACTGACAGCGCTGAAATGAGCACTGCTTGACTGCACAGCTGATAACTTGCCTGAGTGCGTACGTCTCTATCGCCCTCCTGCGAAAGAAATAGAACCAGGAGAAATATCAGACATCCTAATTAAAGACGAGTACCGGCAAAATGTTACAAGGCAACCAAAGTTTTTCCTGCAAGTACATCTGAGGCAGTTATCTAAGGAAGTTTTCAAACAAAACATCACCAAATGCGCAACCTGCGGTTGCGAAAAATGCCCCAATTTCAACCGCTCAGACACTTCGACGGGAGGCTGTCTGTTCCCTGTTGTGCAACAAACAGCAGGGAAATTCATTGCTCCACAAACGGGTTCATGAAAATGTATAAAAGACATTGAACATTCCTTCTGCCTATTGTGTCGTTCTCCGCTTGACGTTTTCCATCATCACAACTGACTGCAAATACAACGTTGTTTCTTCACTATGCCCGCATTTGTAAAAAATGAATTTGCTGGTTTTCGCTAAAATCATATTTTTGTTATTGCTGAAAACTGGAAAACTGCATCGAAGAGTAGGCTGATGATCATGTTTAATGCTCGAGTTGCGCTTTGAAATTTTGCTGCGATATCTTTTTCACGGGCATTGAAACACTGCGATCAAGCAACAGGCTGAGCTTTGTTCTTCACAACAACTGGAATACAGTACCTCAGTAAACACTGAAGACTAAAAGCAAATTGGAAAGCAAAGACAAACGTTTATCTAATTCATGGCTAAGGTGCGAACACCGCTAGCATGCGCACAACACCGAAGCAATGCGTCAATACACAGGAACTCACTCTTGCCACAATCAAACTTGTCCGCGCATATTGCGATTATAAAGAGGAAACTTGTGGGTGTTTGTTGCCTCCTGCGGCTTAGAAATAGATAATGTGGCTGCGTGTGTGTTGGTGTTGAAAAAGGACGCCTTCCATTGAGCTATCCTTTACTTCCGGATTATTGTTTGCTGCAAAGGAAGACCTGCACAGCAGGTCTGAAAGGAAGAAGCGGCAAATAGAATGCTGGTGTGGCGATAACTGGGCAAGTATGCAATTTATTCAACAACAAAGCTGTTACGGCCATAACTAGATTAATAGTCGGTAGTACTTCAGTTATAATCACTAAATATTCAGTCCTCAGTTAACATTACCTTGGTAGCCTTAAAGTTTCTAGCTAAACACTCAGCTTACGTTACATTTTATAAAACGCTCCGGAATTAATATTTCTTATTCTTATTATCAAGTAAGTAAAATGTTTCGTGAGTTCAAATAGTTTTTGTGAATTATTATCATCGCTCGAAATCATGTTTAAAAAATGTCCACAGTTGGTTTCAGAGAAAGTTATAATTTCTGGTAGATCCAAGAAAGAGTGATGTATAATATCTATAAATTTGTGTCCATCGTTATCTTTCTTTCAAGGTCGTTATAATAATGTTCTCATTCTCTTCGACGTTTAAGGCAACTTTGCAAGTTCTAGTTGTTTTACTTCCAGGTTTTAAAAACGCCACAGGACTTGATCGCTATACATGTACAGAGATACGAGTACGTTGGAGAGGTTATTTTTTGATACTCTGAAAATTAGTATTCAGCATTAATTTTTACAATAACATAATGTCTTTTGTCATGAACAGACTGGATAATGGAGTTTTGGTAACATAAAATTTCATTCAGCTTCTATCTTCAACAGACTCTTTATGTCCCAAATATTTGTAAAGAAAGCAATGAATAAAAGAAAAAACAGTTCTCACTGGTGTTTCAAGTTAAACCACACGGTCAAAAATCAATTGGACGTTTACGAATCGCAGGCAAAAAATATAGATGCGCTTTTCAAAATTAAACAAACTACCTGCCCAAAACCTTTGCTTTTTGCACTGTCGAATAAGGATCAAGTCCTCAAAATATCATTCATTTATTTTTTCAAATACTAAGTCGACGCTTCTGACGCTTTTTATAAGTAAGCCTATTACTTTCTGACTATTATGTTAAACTTCTGGTGAGCGGTGGTGAGAGGTTACTGTAACTGCTTGCGCATTTTAGGTCTTTACGCCTTTCTTGCATTGATTGCGTGTTTGCAGCTAGATAAGTGCGAACAAGTTTTCTCTGAGCTGCTAAACTGTATATTTGTTATGCCAAGTCTAAGACATTTGATCAAGGTCTTGATTCGAAGGCTAACAAATGAACAAAAATTAAGGCTGCAAAAGTAAGCAAATAAATAAATAAATTGATAACACTTTGACTCTGTTTTAAGGCAGATAATTTTCAAATGCTCCATTATCTTCATAAACATCAAAGCTTCCCAGTTTCCTTGTTTCACTTTACTTTGTTGATGCTAGCTATTGGCTGGTGATATCGCTTAACTAATTGTTGTTGACAACTGACTCACTAATTGCTGCTGCAATATAAATTAGGCTTTGGATTTCTTGCATCGCAATGTTAATGAATAATATCGACAGCCCACTTCAAGTCTACAGCATTTACTGCACCATGTTTACCAACCAAATAGCCTGGCTATATTACTGTCACGCACAACCGCTGCTGGGACCGAAAAGCAGAATAGTCAGATTTTACTTTTGCTCACATTTTTCCGCGAACGCTACAATGGGTTCGACATCAGTCGCACGGGAGTTGTCATCAACAGCTGGTGTCATTGCTTGAAATAAAACGCAGTGCGTTGGACATAAACATATTTGCAGAAGGTTTAAAAACACAAGCAATGAAACGCTCAACACGACGTTTTAATTTTGCTGAACTTCATAAACTTGCAATAGCCTACACCTTAAGTTGGACATAACTTTGGTGAAGAAGATATTTTCGAATACAACCGAAGATACACCGGAATGGGCACAGACGGGTTGTGAGATGGGAGGAGATGACATCGCCAAACCTTACGATTCTTGGTAATGGTGCCAATCTGAAACTTTTTAACAATTATGTAAAATGACTGCGGTTGATGCCAGTTAATCGAAGTCGTTGTATCAACAAAATTGGCTGAAAAACAATTTTGCTTTGACAAATTTCAGTGTTTTACTTCATTGTGGAAATAAAACCCAAGCTTTTCAGCATTCACTTCTTCTGGGTGTTGTTTTAATGCTGTTCATAATGTCGAAACAGCATCAGCGTTGCCAGTTCAAAATTTTAGTAAAAAAACAAATAGTGCTAAAAAGAGGCCCATAAAGGCCAAACCGATTGCTTAAAAGCAAGAAAAAAAACAAACTCTATTTTTGGTATTGCCATTCCTTCGCCACAAAGAAACAATTGAATTACAAGAATATCATCAGAAATTTTCTTCGAAATTGAGATTACGTCTTGCTAGGCTTTGTACCATGGTGCTCAATATTGATGCTTCTCTGACTTTTCATGGCTTGTGAAATTGCACACGTTGGGTACAATGGTGCTTCAGTTCGCATATTGAGCCATCGACAGCTTTCTGCACCCGTATGAAAGTAATCTCCTATTCACTCCTGTGTTATGACCAGAATCATAAGAGCCCTTCTTCCTCTTCCTCGACGTCATTGTCGCATTTCTGTCGCAGAGACGCAGACATGACTGCAAGCGTTGAGCCTCCTTCGTGCTTACAACACACGACATAGTCTACACATTTCCAACGATAGCGCAAAAATATTATTTCGAATCCCGCATCCCTCAAATCACACTAACGTCAGAACGTGGGTGTCAATCTAATATAGCATTTACTAGAAATATTGCAAATGTGTTGCCGAAAACTATGGAATATTAATATTTTCCTTCAAAGGAACCTATTTCAGCGTAAAAAGGCCAAAAAAGAGCCAAAAGTCAAACGTTTGTTTTAAGGCCAACCAACTTGAGATGAGGCCGAAAAAGACCAAAAGGCCAAATAAATTTTGTTAAGCCAGACAACTTGAAACGAGGGCAGATTTCTGAAATCTGGTCTAAAAAAGGCCCATCTGGTGGCCCTGAGCAGCACCTGACAATCGGGAAGGAAAGTCCGTTATCGATTCGACGTTTGTTTGCAAACAATCAAATATAAAGGTTGAGTGTCACCAACGACTGGCAAGAACTAATCACATATTTACCCGCAGCAGCTGCTTTGCACGGCCGAGCAAAGCCTGCCAGAGTCAGAAGAAGCAAATATAATAAAAGATCTGCAAATACGGTTCCCGGGTTGTTGTAAATGTGGCAGACCTCGAAAAAGTGAGAAAAGCGCTTCACGGAAACAGAAAGAATGGAGTGACCCTTTGATGTTGGTGACGATATAATTCTACAACTCATCGTATACACAATAAGAAGCAAGTGTTACGGTAAATGGTGTCAACACAGAGACTACGCTGCGCGCAAAAAAATTGGGTCTGATTTTCTGGAAACTTCTGTTCAACATCGATCCGTCGTTTCTGATGACAAATGAAGCAAAGAGGTTGTCAATCTCCTTTTCCCGGTTACATCCGAAAATAAATGCTAAAGATGAACGTTAAGCTTCTGACCAAGAAAAAAGATTTGTTCGAAAACAATGTTTTGCTGGAATTTGCGTCAGAAAGCAGATTTAACGTATTTCGTTCAAACAAAACGATCAAAATATATTGGTACTTTTTAAAACGTACTGATATTCTTGAATTTCAACCAGAAATATCGACATATTTTGGCCAAACCACGTCCTACTCCTATGAGTCAAAGCTGTTCCGTGAAATCTGACTCATCCCTAACAGTATGCAGCGAATTATTGACCAAAACATGCGCTTTTACTTCCGATGCATCTGTTCGTTCTACTGCGTGACGTAAAGTACAGTAATAGGCGCTCGATAAATACTGGTAAAAAGCGAACAAGCTTCATGAACAAAGCGAAAGCAGTTAAGGTTCACTGTTGATTTGCCGTCACCCAGATGTTCATCGAGACGAGTGCTCTGGCACAAGAAATTGAAAAAAAAACGGCAATAGCCCAGTGGTAAAGTATCCGCCTCTCAATCAGAAGGTTGGGTGGTCGATCCACAAAAAAACGTTTATTTTTTTATTAAAAAGATTTTGTTATTTTCGAAATCCACACGCTATGTCGTTCTCCATTGTTTCATGTGATTGGGGCAAACGATACTGAAATTCATTTAGTCTAACACGTGGTCTTCAACGTGGGCGAAATAGTTCCCAAGGGGGCGATTTTGTGATTAACGAGATGTGGGGGGGCGGTTGAAACATACTCAAATATTGGATTGATTACAAAAAATCAATATTTGTTACTTTGGAATCAAAGCCTTTGATGCACGTTCGACTCCATGGTTCGTAACTACTGTAACATGATTCTATGAAACGCTTCACTGCACCAACTATCCAAGACCACTGAGACTGTGACTGGTTGGAAGTCAAGCATTGCGGTTCTCACGAAGATTATAGGGCAACCGCTTTTTTGACCTAAAAACGTGAAATTTTGACTTTAAAATTTACAAATTTCAACTTTATTTTGGCTTATCAACTTCCTGCGTTTGAAACTGCAAAATAATTCAGCCTTTGGTGTTGACGTTAACTCGGAAGCAAATTCATTCCGTATACTTTAAACTTGAATTTGGTTATTTAACCTTAGCATGATGTATTTGGTAAGTACATTAAAAGCTACAATAGAGTCAAGCCTGGGACATCATAAACGTAAAGCACAATGTGCATAATGGACAGACCATTTCCCAACTAAGAAAGTACTGTTCTGCAAGACCACGTTTCTTGCCTTCCCACGCCTAACCTACTTAATATGCAATCTTCTAGTAATGAGCAAAACAGTATTACTACGTCGGAACGGAAGTCGCAACAAGCCCATTATTATTTCAGATTTGCAACTAAACCTGCAAAAGCATATCAATATCAGTTGTTGTAGCTTCAATAAATATAGTATGCATTAATTAGTTTTATTATACCGATAGTGGTCGAAAGCAACCAACACTGATA
>Ga0210059_1014357_pt1 | contig 11718 bp, 10 predicted proteins | sample Ectturendosymbi2_FD_188042 | JGI IMG/M metagenome (GOLD analysis project Ga0210059, IMG submission 188042) | Ecteinascidia turbinata endosymbiont from Florida, USA - Sample 2 (SPAdes) (version 2) | ecosystem: Host-associated > Tunicates > Ascidians > Unclassified | place: Key West, Florida... | reverse complement strand
ATTGTTCTTGTCTGTCAAGTTGGAAGACAAGCAAATTTGTTTTCTGGACCATCTCATCGCGTAGTTTATCTTTTTCTTCTTCAAGTTGATTCAACATTTTTTCATATTGAACCATCTTTTGTTGTACTCCATTTAGCTTGTTCTCAAGATTTTGTGTGATTTTAGTTAGCTTGTCCAGTTTTCCATTCTGAATGAGTATTGTTTCGTTCAATTCTCCATTCTGAGTGAGTATTATTTCTTTCATTTCTTTGATGCCTTTCCAGAGTTGATTGAATTTTTCTTCTTTTGAACTCAACGTTTTCCTTGTAGCCTCATTTATCATGTTTGGTTTCTTTATATCCAATATCAATAGCTCAATAATCAGCAGCAAATTGCAAGTTGTTTGATACAGTATTAAGTTAGGTTATTACACACACTACTACAACACTATCCCCTGTCTTATTCAAATAGTAATGGACCGTTCCCATTCGATAATAATGTCAAACGAACGATAAATTGTCCAGCAACTCGGGGTAATATGGATGAGCCTAGTGCGCAGATATTTACTCGGGCTCAACCGTTGGAGCACGAGCTGCCCTCGGGATTAAGTATTTTTTCAAATATAATTCATGTCAGATTTAATGTTTTTGAATCAATCGATTTGTACAGAGCATTGGATTTTAATTCCATTCTAATGGACAGTTCCCATTCGAGAATAATTTGAAACGAACCATGAATTGTCCAGCAAATCGGGCTAATACGAATGAGCCCAGTTTGCAGAGTAGGGCTCTCTCAAATGCAACTCCAACAATGCCCAGAACAACACCAAAAAATTCCTAAATGTGTGGCGGTGCAGCATAAAATCGGAGCGCTATGATACGTGTTAAAAATCGAAACAAACATGCTTAGTGAATAACACTGAAATGATTCATTTTACCTATTTTCAAACTTTTCTGAAAATTACTAAAAAAGGTCAAAAGTTCCAGTCCAGTGAAAAAAATCCCAAAAAAGTGAGAACACTGAGGCAGAGGTCTCACTGGCGTTATCATTGCTCTGCGACGTGCATTACGTAACAATCGACGAGTTGTCATGAGAACGTCTCACTCATTGTTACGTACTGTAACTAATGTCACAGAGCAATGATAGTGCTATAGTGGACACGGTAGTGCTGTTTTGTGCATTCTTACTACGTAATTCCCAGTAAAATTCCATTCGTGATTCAACGCGATGTACTTGTTTGCGGACAGTCCGACAGTTGACACGTTAGCCTGCAAAACTACATAACCGCAGTCGGTCGCCGTTTCCTGTGGCGTATGCGAACGCTCAACGCTTTTGTTCGTCGTCATTCTATTCTAATGCTGCACCGACACGTTCGGAGTTACGTTGTTCTGACTTCACCCTCAAGTGTATCGGGGGTTTTGTTTATATCTGAATCTAACCGAAAGAAGCATTCAACTTGGAGTGCTACTCAGGGCTGGATTAAGGGGGGCAACTGGGGAAATTTCCCCGGGCCCCCGCTCCAAGAGGGCCCCCCGTGACGGCACTTATTTGTTTCAAATAAAATACTCGTTTGAAAAATTGTCGTGATTCAGAAGAGATACAAGAATACTACTCTATATTCCGTAGGTGAAATTAAATAACATTAGCAACATATGTCTCGAAACACCTTTCACACAGCCTGACTGGCCATATTTACATGTTATTTTTCTGGTGTTTTTATTTGGAATCTTTGGTTTGGGCTTATTGTTTGGGGAAATGTTGTTTCTTGCCAAGTCACTCTCTAGCCAAGTGGTTCTCAACCTTTCATGGTTTGTGGCCCCCTTCCCGCTTCAACCGGCATATAATTAATATTGTTACACTTGGGTTTTGCAATATCACGGCAGAGCTAATTAATAAAGGCCTCTGCTCGTGGTCCCCGGAGAACCGCTCCGTGGCCCCCAAGGGGGGCCGAGGACCCCGATTGAGAAACTCTGCTCTAGCCTGTGGAAATATATATTTCTTAGCAAGAATACACTCTAGTGTTAAGATTATAAACTCTTCTTGCAGCTAACTGTATGTGCAGTTGAGTACCGTATTTATTCGAATTTATGCCGCGGTTTATGACGTTTTTTTCATCATTTCTTCCGACTTATAATTAATCAGTGGCGGCTTACGTTTTTGTTTCTTTACTTTTTTGAAAGGTATAGGCAACCCTCAGTCTTTCTTCTACGTTTTGTCGAGCAAACTCTTATTTCGCATTATTATTTTCAGCATCACGTGCATATTTTGTCACTCTGTCACAGGAGGGAATATGATAAACAGAAGGCAGCTGTAGTGGTGTAAGCATCATTGATACTGTGCCAGTAGGGATGTAACGAGGTTAGATGGCGACCGGGGCAAGAAGCAAGTTTAGCATGCCTATGTTCTGACCTGAGACCTGTCGGGAAGCAAATGTACGGTATTCAAGAAAGTACTTGTGACATTATTAGGACCTTTCGGCGCCCTCCACAGTGATTCGGCGCCAGGAGAATTGTGCCGCCTTTGCCCACACTTGTTACACCCCTGTGCACCAGCACCAGGGTTGCTAATTAAACGGGAAATGCATTAATATGCGATGGTCGCGAATGTATCTCAGAGGCATAGGTAACCTGTAGTATGTTCAAGTGAGGGTTACAATCGATGTTAGCTTACATTAATTTTTTAACACCATTTCGTGCGGCTTGCGATCAAAGGCGAGTAATAATCGAATGAATATGGTAAACACATTCTCGGCTACCAGAAAACGCAAACAAGAACGTTGTGAATCAGCGAAAACATAAAGTTTACAAACGATGACGTCATGAATTACATCATGGTGGCCCTCCAGTGAAAATTGCCCCGGGCCCCCTACCCCTTAATCCGGCTCTGTTGCTACTGGAGAGTTGTTAGTCGACAAAGTAGTGTGAGCTTTTTGTTTGGCCTTGCTTATGGTTGGCAATGTGACAAAATTAGATTGCTTAGTTGGGAGACTGACCTGTGCTCCGGCAACAGCTAGGTTGACCACTCTCAGCCAGAATGAGGGCAAATGGGAAATTCATTGATGCAAGCCTCGAACGGCTGCGTTCAGTCAGTGTGAGGTGCGATGTGAGCCCGAGTTACTCTGTTGACCTGGAGTCGACCTTGCAAGTAACTAAAGATTTTTTGATTCTTGCAAAAAGCTATTGGGTGCAGTTAAAGCTTCATCAAAAATCGTGAAATGAAATCTAATAGTTCTTTTCATCATAAACTTTAAATTGAAATCTATTACTGTAGTTCTCCCAATGACGTCCCATCCAAATTTTTGAAAATAGCTAGTTTTAGGTTAATGCATTATATTACATTCTTGCCTCGGCTTAACACATCTATGCATTAACGAAAAAGCCTATTCATTAAAGCAATGGCTTTAATTTTTACGACTATCCGTTTGTAGGTTCCCTTTCCTTATTCGTTTCAAGGAGGTCTTTAACACAATTCTGAATCACAAACAACACCTTAGCGTATAACCAGATGTTGGTATAGTTCAGTGAAATTAATACACATATCTTTTATTGGACTCATGATAACCAACGTTCAAATATTCACAACACAACTTACAGTTTCTCTCAGTACAAGATTTCATCTTTCCCTAGTTTTCTACTCACTGTTACACTAAACACATTTATCAATTGGCTAGCCGTAATTGGTGCATTCCCGCGACTTTCTTGAGGGTATCGCCTGCTTGCGTCACGGAATGACTTTTTAGTGCTACCTTCGTTTTTGTAATACTCTCATTCGATTCGTTTCCAAACTTCGGGCCATCGGAAATCAATTAGTCACCGATTGGTTGACTTATTTCAAATTTCGCTTGTGTACCAGTGTGTCCCTCTTGACACTGGCTGCCGGAGCATTCCCTATTTACACAGCATGAAATCTATTCGCTGTGGGCCTGATAGTCCGAGATTTTGTTTGCTGGGGGTGCCATCACTAGTGGGGACCAATGTACATCCAACCAAGCGCTCCCTTATCACGAGATCAAAGGGCATCCCTCAGTACAACATGTACCTGGCCTTCAGGTCTTCTGAAATCCTGTCACTGATGACGCTCAATATATAGACATTTCGCAATGATACAAAACATCAAATATTCACGCTTTTCTATATTCTAAACATCTTAAACAATATTTCATATCACGATATACGTTGATATACAATTTTTCAAGTACTTTGCACAATTTCAACATTTTGTTTTGCTTTAAATAATGCACTTTGTTTTATTTCTTTTGTTTTCACAGTTTTACAGCTTGTTCTATTAGCTTTAAACTTACGTCGGTTGCTAATTATTTTGGTCTTGTTCGTATTCTTTATATTGGTAATTCGGTTACTTTGCTTATTGTAATACTTTTTGTTTTATTTATCAATTTTTTACACAATTTACATTTTTCTGATTTTAACACACTTTTCTTTTGTGTTAGTTTTTGCTTAAATTACATGTTTACTTGTGGTCATCAATGCTGCTTCTTCACATGTTATCTAAACAATGTTGGCATGTTGCAATTTTTTACAAAACTTCGCATAACTCTGTGTATTTCTTCCAGCGTGACATTCATTCGTTTATTTTAACTTGTCCTCGCGTCGTTACCAGAGTTCGACGCGTGATTTTTGGCTGACGCGGGCTTGCAGATTTTCTACAGGCTTGTCTCGAGATTGCTTGTTTCAATTGGTCGAAAGTCCTTACATGGTTTTGTACAACCTGTGTACGTCACTTGATTCGTGCCAACTGGCTTGCTTCAGCTGTGCAAAGAAGTGTTTCAGAGTTCTTGTATTCCAAAGCATCATGGTTCAGCAACTTCTTGAGCTAAGTTATTGCTGGCTGATTGAGGTAATTCTGGGTCTTTTTCCTCTTTTAACAGTATGTCAAACAGTCCATCGATCGTGGGTAATTCATATTGGGGTTGTCCACGAGCGGTTAAGAAATTTATTCCTTGTGCTTTTTTCACACTTTCTTTTATTTCATTAATCGTTCGATTGTTGAAGTTGGTGGATGGTTTCCATACATGTGTTATTTGCTGGTGGTTTGAAATCAGATCGTGTACGTACAAAACATAATTTTGTCGGTTGTACATACGTAATTCTATATAGTTCATTATACTGTAGTTAAAGTTATACATTCGCAGCTGTATCTTTGACACACGTCCCGTGTTTTCACTTAATCAGTTGTAGATCATTATTATGACTTCTTCGGGATCTAACTGTTCAAATGGCTTTTGCAGTTTACTTTGGTCCTCTATCTTTGCTGTTTTGAAAACAAAATAGATGTTTTCCTCATTGTCAGCGTATTCTTTTAACAGCCCTGCGTTAGCCATCTGTAACACCTAATCATATGATTAAATTATTGCATTCTTTTTACATGGTTCGCGCGTAAATCTCCATTTGCTTATGTACAGCTTTTGACTTTTCGTTTTAACGACTACTTGAACTTTTTGCCCTTCATAACAAATTAATTTACAAATTAATTAAAAATTAATTAATTAATCTTGTTTTTGAATCCAAATTTCTGTCACTATTTTTAGCCTGAGCCCATGTGACGAAGTGATTGCGCCACACATTACGTTGAATTCGTAGCAGCACCAGAAGAGTGAATCTAGTCAAAAGGGTAATCTCAATTGCTATTGTGCTGAGGATCGTCGGTTCGACTCTTTCTTTGGTTGGCTCAGGGCGACTTTATGGCTGCAAAAAATGTCCCAACTTGTCAATGGCTGCCATCCACTGTTGAAGGTTGCCGCCGTGAGCTTGTGAAATGGGGAAGTAATGTGACGACGTGATTATGCCACATATGTAGGTCAAACGATGAATTCGTAGCAGCTGGCCTATAGAAGAGTGAACCTAGTCGAGGGGACAATTTCTATTACCGTTAAGCCGAGGGCGTCCGTTCGATTCTCTCTTTGGTTGGCTCAGGCCGGCACATGATTGTGGCTGCAACATTCATATGTAACCAACTCAAAGGCAAACAAATAAATAGTTTGAAAAGTAATCATGTTGACCTAAGCTCTACCACTGGCTCATAACACTGCGACAATTGACATTATAGAGACTTCAAAGCATTCAATGTTAGCATTTTTGAGTTCATCTTGGTTCCTCAACATGAAACGTCTTGTGACTCTGAAATATAAACAAAGAAAGACTTCAGAAGCAAGTTCATAAAGCAACTTGGAAGCTCACCGATAACCTCATTAAAGAACAAGGCAAAAAGAAAGAATTAGAATGCATACAGTTATATTATCTAACGATCTGAACTCAAGAAGAACGAAGACTGATACTGGATTTGCAAACACTTGATTTACAAGGACGTTGTATTTTGTATTTATTTGAACTATCGTATATTTACACTCCGTTTGCAATAGCAAGTCACCACTAGGAAGAGAGCAAATCAAAACCTTATAAAAACAATTCTGTCAACAATTCAGATAAAAATATAAATAATATTTTCGATCCAAACGAATAAAAACAAATATTAACAAAACACAATCCAAATTATGATAAAAAATGTAACCGAAATCACTGGTAACTCCGAAAAGTCCGAACTCGACGTAATGACGTTTCATGACGTCATCCGAGTAGCCAATGAAAATGCTCGAGAAAATTTATATATACCTGTGTCCTTGCTAGGTTCAGTCAGTTGAGCAGTGGGCATACCAAGCTTAACAGCTAAATAGTTGGCGAACGAGTGGGGTCTAGTGAACTAGTGATCTAGGACACGCTTGTAGCCAACAAACACCCCAGAACGGTTAGACTTACGGAGATACTGAGGTCTTAACCAATTTTCAGGCAGGTCGCGTTACGACTGCCCAATAGGGTGGGTTACTCTCTCTCTCTGTGAAAGAATAGATATCGCATTAACCCCTCCCATCTGTAATAATGCCTGTGTATGTTGATGTACATTATAAACCCTTGTTGTGATGAATATCGCAGTGCTTAAAGTTACCCGAATAAAACCTTGAGTGAATGCAATCTTATGTGATAAACTGAGCGGGTCGAGCGAAACGGGCGGGTCTAAGTTTCCTAAATGTTAACTTGGGCGTGCCATGGATACTTCCAGTGCTCTCGCGGAATTGTCCTAAACGTGTGCTGTTCTTCTTCTTTAGAAGGGAACTGCCACATAAAAATGGTGCCACCAGTGAGGTAGTGCCTAGCTTAAAAGGGTACTACCTCAGCTCGACTTCTTTTCTAACAGAATTAAGTGATTCTAATTTAATCTGATCAGCTTAACGTGTATACCTAACCAAATGGAGCCATCATGTTCGACTTTTTCTTTTGATGGAGGGAAAGTGGAGCCACTCAAAAACTTTTTCGTACTTTTGCCTAATAACCTACCACATCCCGAAAAGTGTGAGTTAGCACAGAAGTTAAGAATCTAGACAGAATAGAGTCTTGTATGCTGAAAATAGAAAAAGAATAGGTGTGACTTACATTGGAATATAAAAGTCACTAGAATAGACGTCTATCAGAAAGGTTTATAGTATCAAGGAAATACGTGGTAAGTATATGAATTCTTATTTTGTCCCTCAGATATTTGTAGGTATATAAATTAACAAGTAATAGTTCAAATGTCGACAGATACACATGAAAAGTGTTTTAAAGTTCTTCGTAACTTGCGTTTTGATTGGACTCAAGACCCTGAAATAGTTCGGAATGAAAGATTAACGACAATTGGTTTGGAATCTGAATATTTGAAGACAGATTTAGAACTATTTAAATTTTTCATCAAAAGCTATATCAAAATTTGGAAGAAATATATCGACCACTCTTAGACCTTGTAGTACCAGCTCATTTTTCATGGCAAACGACTATCATTTGGTACCTAACAAAATGTAGATCGACGGATGCTTCTACTTATGACCATACACGAAAAGCAATGTTAGCTCTTTTGGCAAATACCGAGGAGTAGTTGACCCTGTCAACAGAACTTGAAGATAGTAAGGAAACTCGTAGATTGTCAGTTGATATAAAGCAAAGATTTTTATGTAGAAAAAGTAGGGGTAAAAATAATTAAAATGACAGTAAAAGCTACTGAGAATTGTGTAAAAAGTTTAATGGCTAAAGGCATAAACGCCACAACTATTGTTGTATTGACTCCGACTGTCACTTTGGACACTGTTTATTTGCAAAGTCCTAGAATAGATTGTGCCTGTCAAGTTGACACATTGAGTTCAAGTTCTGAGAATTGGTTTGAGAGTGTTTTGGAGTGCATTGATATGACAGAAGCTGAACTAGATGTTATGTTGACAGAGTCAGAAGAGGGCAATTTGTTGCCTGACCCAATAGACTGCATTGTGCAAGCCATTAACTCTGTACATTTCGTTTGGCCTCAATGTCCTATACTAAGATTGCAGAATCAATTGCAGGCCAAAGGTCTAAAGATAGATGTTTTAGAACAAAAATCCTTCACTTTTTGAAGTATTCAAGCAGAAACCGTATAAAGAATTTCAGAGCTCCTTTTTCTGGTATTGTCCACTTCTTCAGTATGTGACCCCACGCAATTTTCAATGGCAAGTTATGTGGCTCTGGGAATTTCTTGTAAATACACCAATAGATGAAAATACTTATGAGTGGTTGCAAATATTGATCAATGTGTAAATCGATTGTAAAACGCAGTTAAATTTATTAGTCTTGGAACAAGTAATGGAGTATATATTAATTGTAAAATCCTTTTGCATAGATCATTTGAGGACTTATACAGTTAAAATGACAATCAACGCCACGAAAAATTGTATAGAAAAGTTGATAGCTGAAGGAGCAAGTGTCTCCGAAATCACGGAAATGACTCCAGCTATTGTGTTGACACCTGTACTATTGTCTAGTGATCATGTGGATCGAGCTTGTCAAGTTGCTGACCATGATTTAGTCGACTAAAGCTTAAAGACGCTGTTCGAGAACTATTTGCAAGATATTGGTTGCACGCAATCTGAAGCTCAGACAGTTGTGTCAAGCCTAGAACAAGAACGATCATTGACTGGCAAATTAGCCCATGCCTTACAAGTGATTAGAAGTGTGAATTTTGATTGGGACAAGAGCCCTATAAAGGCATTAGAAGACAGTCTGCAGGAGAAGAATTTAGGATTAGAGATTATGGATGATAACCCAGTGTTGTTTTCATTGTTTAAACGAAAATTGTACAGCAAATTTCGAGATTCTTTTCAATTATATCGACCTCTTCTTCAACTTGTGAATATCAAATTCTATCGATGGCAAGTAACTTGGTTTTGGGAATATTTAGTAAATATTCCTACAACCGCAGACACTTATGAGCCCATCTATACCCTGATAGATTTGTAAACACACCGCAATTTAGACTGGACTGATGTAAAACGTTGAAAGTGAGCAAATCTCCAATTAATATAGTGAAAAAGGTATAAAATGTATAGCGTTCGAAATTTAGATACTGGTTCTTTCCTATAAACAGTTTGTGGTCACAACTGATTTGTAAATACATCTGTTACAGGGGAATGATAGTTAAACTAATATGTTTTCGCCAATAGTTAAGCACGTAATGTGATTTTCATATGATGCTATTAATGTTCTGATACTTCTAACAATATAGTTGACTTTGAATACGTAATCGATTGAATTTTGTATATACGTTTGACAATTTTGAGTAGCAACCCTAGAAGAACTAATAGAAACTTGTAAATGATAGGATAGTGAAAAATAATTAAATATGCATAGAAAGATGTCCGCGATGCTATAATTAGTCTCATGATATTTATGTACGATTTCAGTAAATCACCATCTGAATCATAAGGCAAAATAATATGCAATTGTGTTGTATTGTATTGTTTATTGTTTACTGCAAAAGCCAGATGCGATGCAATAAAAAACAAACATCATTTGTAAACACTTGAAAGCATTCCCAAGCTTGCAGTTGGGAGACCGAAAAAACCCTCAGGTTATCCAGTCGATTCTCCCAGAAGCTTGCAAGATAACAAAAAACAGAGGAAACGCATAAAACAATAACACCAAAAAATAAGGACAAAAGTTCACCAATATTGATTTAATAGATGCTCCAATTTAATATACAAAACAATATTCTGTTGATTAGGTTTTCGCAATTTGACAGACACTTTTGAAAATGAAACCAAGTCTTCCGTACTGCGATAGCCAATAATTGCACATAGTTTTTTTAAAGTGGTGAAAAGGCAGATTTTTATATTCCGCATTGATATCTCTCCATATCACCGCTCCTTTATAAGATATTAGCTTTTTGCCAATATTACTATGGACACTGGGAATGAAATAGTTTTGATTGCTAGCATGTCTTGTATTGTAGTTATGTAAATCCGAAGATCTCTGGAACAGACCATTATAAATACTGGGCAATAATCCATGATGAATTGTGTGCATTAATTTGGCCAATTCCAGTTTATATATATCTTGTGCTTTCAGAAAATTCAATCTCTTATAAATGGGGCTTACCTGTGCATCATAATTACTGCACGTTATATTGCGCAAAATGTTATTTTGTTTCACATAGATTGGCTTTAAATGTGACGTGGTTGCAGACCCCCAAGCTGTAACGCAGTTACTTAAATGTGTGCATGCAAAACTATAGTATAGTAATTTGAGCGTGTTACGGTAAAATGTTTCTCTTTTTGTAGATCACACTTGAGGCAAAGGCTAACTTTGTTTCAATTTGTTTTAGATGTGACGATCAATTAAGCTTTTCATCTACAATAACCCCGAGATATTTCACAGACTGCTCACGTTTAATCTGATGGTTGCCTAATGTAACTAAGAAATATTCTGCTAAATTACTTTGTATCTTCTTTCCTGTCAGGAGATACTTTGACTTAGCATAATTTATAGACAGTTTAGTTAGGGACATCCAATCATGTACTTTTAGTAATTCATTATTAACCTTACTCTGCACAGTAGATAGACTAAAGTGTGAAAAAGACAGATAGGTATCATCTGCATAGAGATTTGTTTTGAATTTTGAACAAAGGGGTAGATCATTGATATACATTATAAACAACAATGGCCCAAGAGTTGAGCCCTGAGGAATTCCACAAGCTATGTTTCTACAATTCGATTTTGCACCATTCACAACAGTATATTGCTTACAGTTGGTTAAATAAGATGTGAACAGCTGAAGTGCTGTTCCATTTAGAACATAATTTTGATGTAGTTTTTTTAATGAGAATATTATGATTTACAGTATCAAAGGCCTTTGAAAGGTCTATGAACAAAGAACAGGTAAACAAACCATTGTCATAATTGTGGAGTAAATCTGAGTATATACTTTCCACAGCTAAAGACGTTGATGAGTTTGGTCTAAAACCAAATTGATGTCCAGTTAAAAGTTCAAAACCTTGTAGATAAGAATATAATCTATAGTGTAATATTCTTTCAAAAATTTTATTGAACTGAGATAATAAAGAAATTGGTCTATAATTAGTGCATGCACTTTTATCTCCCTTTTTATGTACAGGAATTACCTGGGCTACCTTAAGAGAATTGGGATACACACCTTTTACCATGCATTTGTTAAATACTACTGACAAGAATGGTGCTAAGACAGTTTTGGCCATTTTTAGAAATTTAGTTGGAATATCATCTACTTTTAAGGCTTTACCAATTTTCAAATAATCAATTCCACATATAACTTCTTCTACAGATGTATCGACCAAGGCAAATGTTGAGGTGCAGCTGTGGCTAAAATTTGAAGAGGCTGAAGTAGGCGGGGTTATTGTTTTTGCAAGTTCAGGCC
>Ga0210059_1014356_pt1 | contig 11719 bp, 4 predicted proteins | sample Ectturendosymbi2_FD_188042 | JGI IMG/M metagenome (GOLD analysis project Ga0210059, IMG submission 188042) | Ecteinascidia turbinata endosymbiont from Florida, USA - Sample 2 (SPAdes) (version 2) | ecosystem: Host-associated > Tunicates > Ascidians > Unclassified | place: Key West, Florida... | reverse complement strand
ATGAAACACTTGAGATCAGTGGAGTTTTTGTTAAATTTTAGAATGTCATGCCCCTCCTACACAAACGTAGGCCCCCCTATTGAAGACTTGCTGGTGACAGTTCTGTACCAATACCCAGTAAAGTGCGATAACCCACGTTGAATCCGAAACTGAGCGAAGTATCGTCATTAAATGGAAAAATCGGTTATATGCGTAACGTGTTATGTTATTCCCAATGCTGGAAGAGATCTTCTTTAGTTCGGAACGATTACCAAACACACATGAGAATGAGAAATCGATGAAAGAAACCTCAAAATTATGAATCTATCTATCTTCATCCTAAAAAAGGATATAAAATTTGGGGAGAGAAACAACAGCTCAATCAACATCAGATATGCTGCCAAAACATCAGATATCAGAAATTTCTCTCAAAACATCAGAAATGGTAACACTGATGCATATCATCCACGTGTGTACATTAGGAAGGCCCCAGCTTTGTGACGTATAAACTACACATCAATCGACACTGTTGGTAGTTCAAATGTCATGCTTGTTTCCACATTGGCAGAGCACGGCAGCACCCAGCTCTTGTTATATATCGTAGCGCAAAACACGCAGGAATGAAGAAAGCTGCTTTAACATTTCTCAAATCTCGAAAATTCATAACCGCTTGGTTTGATAACGTATGTGTTGTTACGCCTGTGGTACTGCCAAAGAACATTTTGCAATGCACATGATCTCGACTTACAGTACAATGTTGGTGAAAAACTGAGAAATAAACATCAATATTCTGATTGCTAAGGGGGGGGGCTTGAGCCCCTTCAGCCTCCCCCCCTGGCTGCGACTTTGCGCAATACGGAAGGCTTTTATCGTCCAGTGATAGATGCTACAAAACCTACCCATGATCTTGCGATTCAACCCAGTTTTCAAAACAATTCTTTCACAAACAGAAAAAAGAAAACTCACTTTGACTATGAAGAAAACGATGACAATATACAGGATCCCAAAGAAAATTTCAAGTTCAACCTTTACGACATTACATTCGACATAGATATCTAATCAACTGAGGAACATCTACAGAAGCTGCAGGAGCGTAGCTCTGTCTGTGGCTTTTTATTTGGCATTCAGAATGTGCCCAGCAACAAACCCAAGAAGTTCTTCATCACGCAAAACCTTGGAACAAACATTACTAAAACATGGCCAAGATAAGGATATTGACGCAGAGGAACTAGGTGGTGAGATACAGGCTCTTGAAAGAAGACTTCCTCAGTCAACTTAGCTTGAACCAAAGGATCCTCAGGAAACTTTGCATTTTCGTCACAGACACTGTCTGATAAAAAGTTTCCCGAACATATCAGTACAGTAGGCTAATGAATTCTACTAACGCTCCCTTCGTTCGTAGCAAGTGTGGAAACGAGCTTTTCTAATGAAGTTATTTGAGGTCAACCATGTCGCAAGGACGTTTGAAGTGTCTAGCCACTGTGTCCATTGAGTAAGAGATGGCTTCCTCTGGACGTTGTCAGTCATGTTGAGGAACTAAAGGCCAGGAAAGAGAAGTTTGGAAGGCTACGCTAGATTTTTTGTTTGCATGAATGCTGTAAGGCCTTCTTCTTCATCGTATGAGACAGTTCTTTCAATATACTGCTAGGCCGCACTAGATCTCGGGGTAGGTGTTGAGCAGCCATTTGACTGTTTCATCATCCAAAACCGCAACGCCATGCAGACCATGGGTAGGTCGATGTATTGGATAGTGGAGGACAACATGGTCGACGATCTGTTCTTCTGCGCCACACTCACAAGCCGACGGGGCCATACCAAATTTGTGTCAGCAGAAGCGGAAACATACTAGACCGGTGCAGAAGCAGTTAAGCCGAACCCACGCCGTTCTCGGAAAGGTCACTCCGGGAGGGTGGGTGCCGATGTCGGGGATGAAAGTACGGAATCTCGTAGCGCTCTCCAACCACTCCGCATTACATCGGTGATCAGCCCAAAGCGCAGCATTTCTGTTGTTATCGTCAGATTAACTCATGAATTGTTATTCGGTGGGCACAAGTTGGCGTCTTGATCTGTGAGCTGGATCCACAGGTGAGCGCTGAGTGGAATAGATGTCCAGGCTCCATGGCACAGCATGCTAGAGATAGTGTGGCTCCACTGGGACGAAGCTCAGCAGGTTGGATACCTGAGCATGATAGATTAGCGGCTCAGCGTTTTGTGTGCCCCGTTCTTTACGAGTTGTGTGGCGATGGTTTGCCGAGATGAGGCCGAGATGAGACGGGGCACAGGCGAGAGGAACGTCCAGATCTGCCAGTAGGTTTATTGATGGTTCTCCACGCCTTGCAGTTGGAGTCCGAGAAGCGGATGAAATTGACAGAATCTTCCCATTGGTCCTGCTTCTGGTTGAGCCGGGAAATTGAGGACGAAGGAGTTCTGTCGACATCAGCCCCCATTTGGGCTAGGAGGATGGAGCTTTGAAGGGTAGCGCACTCTTTGTCCCAACATGTTACATAGTTCTTGCGGCGACCACATGGGTTAGATTGTTTAGCCGATAACAGCAGGCTTTTGCACAGTTCCCGGTAGGCGTTCTAGATATTTGTTGCGTCCGGAGGTGGCAATCTCTCAACGGATTCAGCTGTAAGAAGAGAAAAGCGTTTCCAATCAGCCTTGCGAAAGTTCCAACGCTTAACCGGATCGCTGTGGGAAGGAACTTTGAGCCGTGGAGGCCTTATGAAAGAGAGTCGGTATTGTGGCCATGTGAACGTTCCTAGAACACGTCTGTCAGGCAGTTGGTTGTCATGGCCGAAACCGGCGTCTCTGTTTGCTGTGGAGACTGATTGACCAGTGTCCATTGCAACCGCTCGTTAAGAAACGTGGCAAGGCCGTGTCTCCTGTTCAGGACTAATCCGCTAGTGAGAAGTTGGAAAACACTAGCTTGTCTGCGGTAGTGGACTGGGTCTCTTGAAAGAGGATGAAGAGTTCCTTGTTCTTGTAAACTGACTGATCGACGTCACTACTCCGATCAAGTGCTCTGAAAGTCCGGATTGTCGCCTAGTTAATTTAAAAGAAGAAATAAAGAATATTCGCTTTATTTTCTCAGGTCACGATGACATCATCAGAAATCCCTTGACCCTCACCCACTCATAACATCACCCCAAAAAATTTCAAACCTGCAAGTTTCTGAATATATTTTAATCGAACCTTGGAGACATTATACTTATTTAGAGGGTTTATACAGCTCTCTAGCTCTATCGGTTGCAAAGTTATGACTGCACAAATCAAAGCTACTACAGTGGCTCCAGCTGTCAAGACTCTTTAAGGCTCACAGAAGCTACGATCGAGACTTTTGAAGTTGTGATCGGCTACAACTGGCGACCAGATTGGGCTTGGGTTTAGAGAGTCAGAAGAGATATTGTCTGATTTCGGAAGAAAGAAACGCATCTTTGGATGTATGTTGCCCGTAAGTGTGACGTCACTGTGATGTGTTTTGGGGGGAAAACTCGTTTTACCCGTTACCAAAAAATTTAATGTTTTTTATTCAAAAAAACGTGCAGGAGAAACTAAGCACGCTGAAAAAATCTTTCTACACTAAATATGTCAGTTTACGACCGTCAGATGAAAAAGTATTTGACAAATATCAACTGTTTTGGCGGGGGCAATTTTGGACAACTGAAGGGCAAAAATTTGCCCTCCGCTCGTGGACAAATGAAGGGACAATTTACCTTTACATTATCCAACGAAACATCTAAAACCTGCCGAACAGGTTTATCTTTGTGGCTTACAACATCCTACCAAATTTCAAGTGAAAATACTGAGGTGTTAAAAAGTTTGTGGAAATTTTGCAAATGTGCAATTAGCTAATTTCCTAGAAGATTAGCTAATTAGTTTGCGGTTGTTAGGCCATAACTTTCCAACCTCTAACGTTAGGAGGCCAGTCAAGGGCTCTGAACATTGGGAAAATGTCAGTCAACACCGTAACGTTGGGAAAATAATTGAAACAAGTGAACTTTGTTTGGTGTGGGGATAAAACAGTGCAAAGCCCTAAATTTTTCGCCTGTTTTTATCCTTTTCTAACAATTGAAGGGTCAATTAGGGTCAATTACCCTTCAATTGTCCAACGAAACGTCTAAAACTTGCCGAACAAGTTTTACTTGGTGCCTTGCAACATCCTACCAAATTTAAAGTGAAAATATTGAGAGGAAAAACATTAGGGAAGATTTTGCATGTATGCAAATAAGCTAATCCCTGGGGCATTAGCTAATTAGTTTATTTATTTTAGGCTATAACTTACGAACCACTAACACTTAAAAGGTCAAGCAAAGGCTCTAGAGATGCAGATTTTCACCTAGTTTCGTTTAGTTTTTTTTCAAGCCCGATGAGGTCATCCGAAAATAACTCATCCCCATATACAACTTTCACCTAAAAATTTCCTCCCCAAAACAGCGATGACTCTCTTTGGTTGGAAGTTTTTGCTGTTTGGGTTCTTCAGACGTAGTCCAAGCCAAAAACGTTTCGATAAAGCTCACAGCGAAACTTGAAAGAAATATTTTGGAGTTTTCGGAAAATTGCCAAAGAAACACCATTGGAAATCAGAAATTTGCATTTTTCTAAGAAATCTCAAATGCGAAGACGCCTTTTAAACTTATCGGATCGATTGCTGTCTTCTGAATTCGAAGATGACTTCACCACTCTCTAGCGTATTCCGTTCGCGAGTTATTGCCGTTTATAAATTCGAAGACGACGATCGTGTTCTCTGCGAACGTTCCAAGAAAACGTTGCTTGACATGAATGAACGATCAACTGCAACCTGAAACTTGATTCTACACCTAAATCGAAAGGGACTGATTTTTATTAATTGAAGGATACTCTGCACCATAAAAACAGCTAATATTTTGCACTCTTAACTTATTTGGCGAGTTGTTGAAACCTGTTTTTTTTCAAAACGAAACAAGATTTTGTCCTTTTTTTAAGCAAAACGGAAAAACCCCATCCTGAAGTGTTTTTATTCCATCATGTCACATCACTATTTTCAGAATTACACAATAATAACTTGTTATACCTATAATGGCATTCATGAGTATAAAGAAATGTACCCCATCTTTGTTTTCGCAGTGTTGTTGTTCAGTTCACTCCTAAGTGCTAAGGCTTGGCAAGCATGCGCACAGCACACAGAGAAAAAGCATTCTCACACAAACTCTGCATTTTTACGTCAAGTTTTCGTGCATGCCCTGCTGGTTCAGCATCTATAGAGTGTATTTTTTCAACATATGATTTGATATGGTCCAAAATGAGAAAAAGTTTAAATGAATAGAAGGCAGAAAATTGTTTAAATATACTGACTGTGCAGAGCTGAAGACGATAACCATTGGGATTTATTCAAACTATTCGATTTATTCTTTTTTCAAGTCGTTTAAAATTCGTTGCTGTTCGGTTTGTTTGATTAAAAAATTGCAAATGTCCTGCGTGTTTTATTTTTTACTTCTTAGTAGATTTTTCAAAGAAAAAATAAACAGTGGGTTTTTTGGTGGGTATTATTCTTTTTTCAGGTGTTTTTTTTGAAAACCCTATGTGGGTTTTTATGGTCGTATTTTTTTACAACAACCCTGCTTTGAAGTGAAAACGTTGCCTAACTGAGTTATTTGAATGGAAATATTTTAAAATGAGAAAAACTTTTGAGAACGGCATTGTATACCGAGTCTGTGTTATTGCCACTTAGCATTATTTTAGATCCAGCAATGACATGTTGTGAACAGGCAAAACATATTCGACCAGTTGCTGTGCATAACATCTGATGAAACAGCAGTTTCATGGAACCAAGCAATGAGCTGATAACAATCACAAGAGTAACAAAGAGGTTGTTAAATTTAACACTCAGTGTGTTAATCATCTCCTCATGTCTTTAACGAACACACAGTGGTGGACTTAGGGTGAGGACGGCCCGAGGCAAGGCTGAAAAGGGGCCCTCTGATGACATCGCCATACTCAGTCAACCATGAGAAGACCTTTTGTTCAAGCCTAGGAAAGTTATATGCGGGCCAACCAAGGATACGTTCCTTGAGACTACGGTAAGAGTGACTTAACAGAAAATGCAAAAAGTATTCGTGATACACAACTTTAATAGCATTAAAAGCTGGGAAAACAAAGCTAACAACACATAACAGTTATGCGATAGCAAGTGGCCATCTTCGTCACCAAGTAAGCTTATCCCCCTACACAAAGCTGTAGTTCCCCCAAATTGAAATATGAAACATTACAAATCAGTGGAGCTTTATCAAATTTTCAGATATCAAGCCCCTCTGCACAACGTAAAACCCCCTATCGAAGACTTTCTGTCTCCGGTTCTGCATTGCCCCCACTTCTTTAGTTTTGCGTTCCATTTTTCTGCATTCACCACCAATAAACTGGAATGTTTATAACACACATGCCCGCTGAAAAAGGCATGGTTTCTTGAATTTGTTCACGGCCATATCCTTAAAGGACTCAATGAAACTACAGGCAACAATGAAGCAGATTCAAAACACTAAATTTATTTCAAATTTCATCTTTTTCACTACATTCAAAACATGGCGTGCATACAAAAGCACCCAACCTGAATCTTGTTTTGAAAAGCTTTGAGGCTGCATGATTCAAAGCTGACGTCATCTTGCACTGACCCTAATAGATTGAAAAATGCGCAAAACTAGCAAAAGGTTCATCACATACCATTCTACAAACATTGTTACACTATTTTATCAGAAGGTTCACTTTCTGTAAGCGAAAAATAATAATCGTTTGTTATGAAGTTTTGGTCTTACTTGATAAGGCCTTATCAGAATGTTTTGGAACAAATTTTAACCCACAGTTTCTTTTAAGGAATTCAAGTTGGTTTGAAGCTTTTCCTTATTTATACATTAGAGATGTTGGTGAGGGTCATTTGAAAACAGATTGCTTACACAGTACAATTGCTGTTGAGGCCTCTTTGAAAGCAGAGTACTTACACACTGCAGTTGCTGTTGGGGGGGCCTTCTAAAAGTAGAGCTCTTCTAAAGTAGAGTACGTACGCATTACAATGGCTATTGGGAGGCGTTTGAAAGCGGAGTACTTATTTATATTTGATCAGATTCGGAGTATATTATATAGGTTGATAATAGAAAATTACACGTGAAACGCCTTAAGGGAGACCGTAGAAAGGGGGGGACCGAGGCAAGTACCTCGCTCGCCTCTCCTTGAAGATACCACTGCAAACACACTATTTTGCAATCCATTAAGAGCCGTGGAAGTCAAGCTTGTGCATATTTTTTGCTACTAGGGTCGACTAGGCAACAATCGTAGGATTCAATGCACTGAGACATATCAACAAGCAATTCTTGGAAACTTTTTGACGTTAGCGCGCTTGATTCTGTTGTACTACGCGCATGCAAACGGAAATGGGTTAGGCAATCAGATGAGTTGCATGAAGGCAACGTTGTTTGCTAGTTTGAGCTACAGTGTGGGAACTTTGGTAAATAATTTTGATGAAAAAACGTTAGAGTAATGGGTTTTGTGAGCTAACCGATGTTGACCTAAACATTGCAGGTAGAACCGCTACGATATGGAAAATTCCAGTGGACAATTTTTTTCGGAGCTACTGGATGTCAAATGTAAATGTAACTAGGACTACAATTCATGAAATAGATGTCCTGAGTGGTTGTTATAAACAGCCATGAATCAAATGCTCTCTTTCTGAAGTTCAGAATTGCCAGGAAACGACTGGTCTTAACGCCGAGTTTTTCCAAAAAGTTTGTACAGAATACGCTGAAAAACGAGGAAGACTTTTTGAAACTACTGTTTTGTAAGTTGACCAATTACACATTAACAAATGCGATCTACATTGCGTTCCAGTGCTCCATGATTGATTTCATCAACTGCGTTCAGTTGGTTTTATCAATGTAGGCTTGAATTTTTGCTGTGACAAAGGAAAGCATGCTGGTAACAAAAATGTGAAAGTCATCGGTACTCGATTGTCTATATCAGTGATATTCAGCGTGGGCAAAATCGCCCCCAGGGGACGATTTTATGCGTTTAGGGAGAGATTTTGTGATTTACCATATTTGGGGGGTGATTTCAGTTTACAGGGGGGCGATTTCTGTAGATTAGAATATACTAAAATTCTGAATTGATTCCAAAAAAACTATTTTGCCACTTTGGAACCAATTCATTTGATGCATTTGCGACTCCATGTTTCGTAAAAGAAGGTTATAAAACACAAGATAGGACTGGCGATGTAACAATCAAACTAGCATTGTCCTGTGTAACGTATTAATGCACAAATTATATCCAAGGCCATGGAGAGTGATATTGGTTGGGAGCCAAGCACGGCGGTTCTGACGAATTTTCAGGTATATTGTTAAAAGCCGAATGTTTAAAAACAAGATAAAATAGTGGGGAAACTGTTGCAATAAGTATTTTGGTAGGTTGTTGACCTAGTCCAACTGTGTTCAGCCCAAATGGCTTACTGAGCCAAAACTATGTCACTCTCTTAACCAGGGCCGCACAGGGAATGACATATTAATGAGGGCCGCACGTTGAATGACTTACTTTGATCTCAGCAAACTAAATTTCGTTTAAGCTAATGCATTGAAAGCGTTCGAATCCTAACGCAATGGTAACAGACGTGATAAATTGGCACTAAAGACCACCTGCAACAAAAATGTCAAATTGAAGATATTATGGAAATAAGGACAGGTTGTCAGTATGTCGGATAATTTCACTACAACGCATACCCGATGGTCCGCACCAAACCTCCCACTAGGCCGCATGCGGGCCACGGGTTGGACACAGCTGACCCAGTCGATGCATGAGCAGCGTCAAAAAAAGTGACATCAATAACATTTGCAAGTCTCTATAGGCATGTCAACACGGGCGGAATTTTGGACGTTTTTCGCATACCGTAGTATGCACTGATACGTTTTATTATACATGTGTTGGTTGAAAGTAACAGCCGCTGATAAAGCTATCGGAAAATACCCATTCGACCGAACTCCATTTCTTGAAGACGAAAAACGTCAGTTTCTTCGAAGATACTAAAAATGGTCCAACAATCGTAGCATTGCCACTACTGAATCATCGCATCGACTTTCGCTGTGATTAAGAATATTAGTCAAAAGTTGCAATTAAGTTTGGCCTAATTAGTTTTTGCTGTGAACTGCCACAAATCGCCAAAACTACGTGTGTTATTATTAGCAAAGTTGCCTTGAAACAAGACTTCAAATATAGTTTTCTGTAGAGCATTGCCAAAACATTGTTTCGTAGGCATAACAGTCACAGAGCGGTATCATGTGTTTTATAAACTTTGGTTCGTTACTAAAGTGAAACAGTGGAACCAAGTGTCTTCTGTTGAAAAATACATGAAAAATGACTGTTATGAGACGTTTATGTAGCAATTAATGGCTAGCAAAATTAATTTCAGCTATCCGTAAGTTGTAAAACGTGCTTATCATGTTTTTCAGTCAGTTCGAGTGTTTTTCTATGCTTGTAGATATAACTGTACTGTGTTCTTCTGACTAATGACACAGTATGTCAGTACAGTAGACTAGGAAAAAGATAACGTATACTCAGGGATGTGGTGGGGCGGGAACGCGTGGGAACGGCATTCCCATACCTTTTTCACGTTTTGCTTTGAAATGAGTTTTAAGCTGTTTCAAAATGGCTATTTTTCGAATGGGTTCAAACACCTCTTTTGGTAGCACTACATCCCTGCTCAAACTAGCTAGTAAGTCCAACCATCCCCATCTTGGCTAAGCCAAAAATTCAAAAAAATTGTTTCCGCCACCTGTAGTTTGAGGTTTGCTAAAAAGTCTTTCTGCTGTGGAAATAACGCCAAATGTTGGATTGCGTAGAAAGTGACTGGTGAAGTATTTTGCCAGTTAACTAACATAAGCGAATGCGATTCCATATCCAGGAACTTTTCATCGACTACCGAAGTGATAATGAAGCATGTGCTATATTTTATTATCACAGATGGTCAGACGTTTGGATCAAGTGCAGTGAGCGTTTTCCGGACGTTTTGTAGAAATTTAAGCTAATATTACTACTGAAGGTTCCACGAAATATGTTGCTGAGCATGTTTCAACCAAGTACTGCACATGCGTAATAAATACCGCATGAGACAGATCAAACCGGTGGAAACGCCATAAGACTTAATCTGACCGATTTGCAACATGCTTTAAAAAACATGCAGATAACAGCCACGGGCAAGGTTCGCAGTAGTAGGAACCAGGACTGTGGAGCCGATACTCAAATTTCGGCTCCGGCTCCAGCTGTAAGCATCTAAAATTTTTCGCTCCGGCTCCAGAACGACTTGGTCCATTGAAAACAACTGCATTTTGTTCTATAGGCTTGCTACACAAAACATGTCTGTTGAATGGGAACTCAAATTTCAGGCTCCGGCTCCACCATTCAAAACTTTTTGGCTCCGGCTCCACAGCCCTGGTTGGAACCAGCTGTTTTAGCAAATGAATAACGTTGTTTCTACAAATGCAATTGCCTTCGTTTTGTTTGTTCGTTTTTGTGCTAACCAAACTGCCTCTTTATTTCATTAGCATTGAAATAATTTCAAATTAAAATAATATTTTTGCCAACACTAAAGTCATAGGTAGGGGGGGAGATTTTGAAGAAAAGTTCCTGTAGGGGGGTGATTGAACAAAAAAGGTTGAAGACCACTGGTCTATATGCTATATAGGAAATATAGATACTTGTTTCGAACAGTGACAGGGTAGCTCAGAGCAAAATGATTAATTCGTTATAGTGAGATTGATGTGAAAAAGTGTGATTTGAGCAGTGGTTTAAGAGACGGGGGTGCAGGGAGTGCATACGTACTCCCAAAGTTTTGATTAGGTGAAAATCCAGGCAAAATCCGCGAAAACCTGGGCAAAATCTGTGAAAATCTTCGAAACCTTCGCAAATCCCTGAAAATCTGGGTAAACGCCCTGAAAATACGGGCAAAAATGGCGCCCAACGTGCTTTGATTTTAAGAAATGACCCCCAAAGTGTTCAGAATCACATGAATATCTTTTTAGAGGTCATCTCAAACTCCTAATCACAAAAACGGTCTCCATGAGAAAGTATTCGCACAAAAAGTGGCCCAAAATTTTTTCGCGCAATTTTAGGGAAATCCGGGCAAAAATCCGTCGCATCCCCACAACTTTGCCTGCTCTTGCACTTACGGACTTGAGGATCACTTTCTTTAACAGATCTAGTGGTTCATTTTGCAAAAACGTTTTTAGTTGCGAACAGTTTTTGCTGTGTGTATGGTCAGCGAGAAACTTAATGTGACGGAAATTGTGTTCAATCACAAAAAGTAGCTTTTTCAGGTTGCTGAGACGTTTCAGCATTAAAGCAAACCATTTTGCGTACTGAGTTCTTCTTAGACTGAGACCAGTGCCGGATTTGCCTATAGGCTATGTAGGCTTAAGCCTACGGCCTCAAGATCCAATGGGCTCCAACAAACTGTGGTACGCATAGAGTCAATGGCTGGTATATGATTATTTTGTTTAAAGTGCGTCAAAAAATTGTCTTAATTATTATTGACGAAATTTAATTTTATTCAACTTTCGTGGTGATAACGCCAGTCTTCGAACCAGGGCTGTGGAGTCGGAGTCGAGGAGTCGAGGAGTCGGAGTCGGAAGGATTTTCAACCTGAGGAGTCGGAGTCGTAGAAAATTTTAACGACTCCGACTCCGACTCCGGGCAGACCTTTTGCTCACCAATTGTGACTGTTTGTGCCACA
>Ga0210059_1014354_pt1 | contig 11720 bp, 3 predicted proteins | sample Ectturendosymbi2_FD_188042 | JGI IMG/M metagenome (GOLD analysis project Ga0210059, IMG submission 188042) | Ecteinascidia turbinata endosymbiont from Florida, USA - Sample 2 (SPAdes) (version 2) | ecosystem: Host-associated > Tunicates > Ascidians > Unclassified | place: Key West, Florida... | reverse complement strand
CTAGCTAAAATTAAACTCTGCCCGGGTTGTCATAACCCTTTCGCATCTAGCAAGCTCTACAAATTGTTTGCAGTGTTTTTTTTTTGCATTTAGATGATGGTTGGTTTGGATCCAATCTGTAGAGGTGTTGCTTTCGAGTTTCTTTAATCGCCAGAAGTGATATGTGGGAATACTGGGAAAGTGCTGTTCCTGCAAAACAAAAGAAAACCAGTGTTGCGTCCCACTCGCTATTTCATACATGACACAAATGAAAGGCGCAAAAGAGCTTGGAAGGCAAGCAGCATTCCTAGAGAAGAATATCTTGCGATGACTAATTCAAATGAGGATCAGGTTTAGAGCTAAGCTTGGAATGACCTAGGCTTTTGATGATTTAAAGAAACCGCTGAACACAAGTAAGTGTCTCTAGGAGAATCTGGATGAAATAAATCGTGGGTCATACGCCTGCACTTTCCAGGATGAATGTGGGGACCTAGCAGAGGTGGCCGGAGTCACTTTTTCAGACTCCGACTCCGCTCCTGTTCCAAAATTATTGAATCCGGGTCCGGATCCGAGTCCGGCAATTATTTTAATTTGAGAATCCGACTCCTGTTCAGACTCCAGCTACAATCATCGATCCAATTCTAATTTACCCGTGTTTTACTTAATAAATGACAACACAGACTCTTGCTACTGCAGAAATTGGAAAGTGACTCCGGATCTGGGTGCGCTTTTCCCAAATTTTTGACTCCAGGTCCGGATCCGGGTCTGAAAGGAAAACGCAGCATCCTGCCGAAGTCAACTCCGGCACTCCGGATCCGAAACCACCTATGGGACCTAGCCCAAATAGCTATTGTAAATATTTCGCATGTTGTCTGTTATTGGCTACATGCTGCAGTTGCAGAATGTTGGCTGTGGTAAGAAACGATTTGATCTGTCGATTGCTATGTTGTGTAAAAAACAACACTTTCTGATATCGTCTAGAGTACAGATCTGATGTTCACCAAATGCTGTGGTGGTGCGTCCACGAAACCCAATACGTGCAAAAAAAGTGATTTTTTAAAACTGAGGCAGTTACAAGATTATTAATTGGTGTTATTTAGGCAAACTGAATAGGATTAAAGAAACAGAAAAGTTACCGATAGCATTCTTGCTCTTCAAGGACTACTTGGGTGAGGCCTCTTATTTGTTCATATTAAGGATGTGCTACATAAAACATAGTAAGCCCACATACACAAAAGAACTTTCTGCGACACGTACAGCTGGGTTTCTCATGCAGAGCAAATTCAGAAAAGCAGCGGCAACAGCATTTCGTACGAAGAAGCTTTTGCCACACCACGAGGTGGAGCTAGAGACGTGGGGCACCCTGCCGCGGAACATTACCGTCCAACAAAGAGTTCTCTTATGAAAATGGAGGTTTGAAATTGTTATTTCTGCCCGACTTAAACATTGAAGCTAACAAAACTAATAAAAACTTGACGTTAGTTACAAATTCAAATTTAAATTGTCTCGCGTTCGGTCCCCTGATGCTTTTTCGTTTAGCTGTTGTGTTGTTTTGCCGTCCAAACAAAATAAATAACTTTTGCGGTTGTTCCCGCTTTGTCAGGCTCGTCCATGGGAATCGCATGGCATGGGACAGTAGATTTGAAATTTTCCCGTGGCCCATCGCAACTAATTGCTCGCCACATAGCAGGATTTTTCTGAAGTTCAATATCATTATTATATGCCCACATCACTAAATATTACACGTAGAGGCTCAGTTCCATGGCGTAGAGAAGACCCCAAAATAAATTGTTCGGCCCCTTTTTATGTGACAACAACTGAACAGAGGTAACCTAATTTTCATCGGGGTGGACATTTTGGTGTGTGTTAGACACAGCTCTGTAGAGTCTAGATAGAAATGCGTATTATATAATTTTCTTAGTATTACTACTTATGTGAGAATGTCATGGGATCTTAGTTGCGACTTCTTAAAGGAATGCGAAAACGAAACCGAAAGATCGCTAAGTCCTTTAGTGCAACGGGCAAGCAACAAGAGGGATTCCCCACTTGACCAGGTTCACTCTATTGTTGCGTGTGCGTAGCTGCCTTTATGAAGCATTTCCCGACCAGTGTTGCCAACTGGTATATATATAGGCCTATATACCAAATTTGAAAATGTTGGTATATTTTCGAAGTGCTTGGTATATAAATTTTTGGTACAGTATATATGAAAAATTTGGTATATATTTGGTATATTTTTGTTGGAGGTTTTATTTGAGGTACAATGCAAAGAACGGAGTGGGGACATCGTTAACGGATGTGTTATGACGTAACCGGAGTGGGAAGAAACTCGTTATGCAACAAATAAAGGTACAGGTACAATAGAAAAAAATTTTTTTCATTGCGATTTAATACAACCTTCCCACAAACACGTAGCGCGTAACAGGTGCGATGTTTTACTTTTTTATATTTTCACCACTGTTGAAACCTAAATTTGGGTGCAACCGGAGCTTGTTATCAAGATTGGAATAATTTAGTGTGAGAGAGATGGTGGCTGAAACTAGGCCTAGGTTAGCAACAAATATTATTTTACCACCGTTTTGGTGTCACTGCTCATCGCAAATTTTTTATTTTTGCGAATCCGGTTCCGTCATTTTATATCTACAACCAAGATCCGCTGCTGACAGATATCCGTCTTTTACAGGGTACCTTTATTTGAGACTTCAAACCAAGTTATTTGTTATATTGCAAAGCGTAAACAGAAACCACAAGTGGTTTTAAAGCTATATAAAATGTTTAGTGATTGTATTTCACATAGGAGTAAAGTAAGCGTGCACTTTGGTTAAGAGGAAAGCGAGACTGGAGGAGAGCTGAGCTCTGGAAAAACTGAGCTTAGCTCTTGGTATGTTTTTAACCAGCCAATGCATCCAGTTGTTGGAAAGCTACACATGAGAGAGGCAGAAGATTTAGAGAAGAATGACTGATAGAGTATGCATGGCTTGCAAAACAGAATTCTGCTAGTGCTGTGCAACCCTTGTGCAAACTGTGCAAAAAGAAAAATGGCAACCCGCAAAGTAGCTATTATACATCATAGCAATGCGGTAGACTACAAAAGAAAATGCAGTTGTAGGTGTTGGAAGATTGAATTTTCCAGTGGTTAATGAATCTGTCACTAGTCACTACTAAAGTTCGGAAAGTAGAACTTGAGCTTGCAGCTTCTCTATGATGCAGCAACTGTTAATCATCTGAAGTGAAGTCATGAAGAAGCATGGAAAAAGCAGCAAACAAATTTAATTTATTGTTTACCGAAAAATTCCGTAGATATTTGGTATATTTTTAGACTAGATTTGGTATATTTGTTGTAAGAAGATTTGGCAACACTGTTCCCGACTGCTCGCTTTAGGCATGTGACGCGATGCGCCCACATAGATGTGACCGTCACTAGGTGCCATGGGATGGACAGAAAATAGCGTCCCATAGACCAGGGGTCGGCAACCTTTTGCTAACTGTATGCCGACTTAAGGTTTCAAATCATTGAGTATCTCAACAACACAGGTGTTTTTATACAAGGTCAAGATCAAAATACCTTCTGTGTGAATCATAACAACATTGATATGTAAAACGTAGAGATCCTGCCCTGCGTGCCATTGGAAATTTCTTGGCGTGCAAAATGTGGCATGCGTTCCGTAGGTTGGTGACCCTGAATAGACAATCCTGCGTTTTGTAGTTTAGCCATCTAGTACGTCCCCACAGATATTAGCATCTACTGTAGTTCAGATCGTTTCGCTGATGCATGAATGTCCATAAAGGATGACAAGCAAGTCTAAGCACACGTAGCTGCTGCATCTTGAGCCAAATAAATCAATATCTCCGCGCTGGGAGTAGATATTATTCTGCCCAGATTCTTCCGCCACATCAACAATACTGAGCTGTCTTTGGGGAAGCTGCGTTCGTCGAATTGATATGACGTTTATACTCAATATGCAGTATAAGACTTTTAACGGTTTTGCTTAATGCAGAGTATTTTTGTCCGAGGGCCACATAAGCCATTACAAAACAATTCGAGGGCCGGACATCTTGCGTAATGTGATTGTTTCGGGATATGTTACATTCTACCAAATCAACAAGTTTTTCGAAAATATATTATTTTTTCATTTTTGACAAAATATCTTTGCGGCCGAATGAAATAACATTGCGGGCCTGATTTGGCCCACCGGCCGTAGTCTGGAGACCCTGATTTAATGTGTTGTCAGCACTAATTCGATTAAATATAAACAACTCTCATGAAATGAAACAGAGACAACCTTAATCATTCTGCGGAAGATGGGTTAGTTAACCCAAAACGCTTTGATGTCTTTGTTGCAATGCTATGTATACGCTGTCCATAGATCTGACGAATATGGCATCTGTGCAGTAAGAAACTGTGCTGGGCAAAGACGCTATGGTATGAAAATACTCTCGTTTCCAATATCGAATGGTAGAAACGTGATTTTGGAATGTCCTTTTAATATCTGCTTTGTCTTTCAAATTGAAAACTTGCTATTGGGTTGGAGTAAACAATCTGATGAGGATTCTTTGTTAAAAATGTGCTTATCAAAATTTTATTTTCAAACCAGCGAACACGTACGACTCGCCTTCCTATCTAATTCATGACAAAAATGATAATAGAATTAAGTGCAACTGCAGATGCTATAGTTCTTAAAACCTTCCTTGTTTTATATTGATGTAGGCTTACTTTCATCAGCGAACCTTCAGCATCAAGCTTTTTGCATTTTTTTTAACAAAACTGCAGGTACAATTGCGAAAATCTTTGGCCGATGTTCGGTTTAAGACGAAAAGTTCTGAGTTCTTCCAAAAGTGGCAGGAATCGTTTGAGCTCGATCTTAATCTGGATGACTGGTTTGCTTTGCAAAACATGCCGCAGAGTAGTGCAGAGGAAGACGATTGGTGGAACTGTCATCTTGACGACAGAAGAGTATGATGATTGTGATAATCTCTGTTCACCCAATCGGAACTAAAAGATGTTGAGGCTGCCAACTTTGCTGAAACTAAGCACGAAACAATTGCTCAAAAACACCTGAAAACAAACTACCGGGTTTTTGCGTATCGGTCACATACTTCCCGCTTCTCAGAACACTGATAGCTTTGTTGCTACACCAAGATTTTTCTGAAGACCTTGAAAAAATTGATCAGGAGCGTGGGTTGTTTCAGCACAAGTCTGAGCAAAGTGTTTATGCTTTAACACTTTATTTGCATTTTGTTGGAAGTTATTCATGAGCATTTAATGTTGCTCTACTTGCAATTTACCTAGCAGTGAAATGCAAAGTACGAAAGCTGGAGATAAGTTAAACTTCAAAATATGAATTTATAAGTCTTTAGGCACTACAATTTTCGGCATACCTTCAGACCCTTTTCATAATAGTCCGACAAATTGTAATACCAATCCCTAACAAACGTACACTACAACACAGTAGTAACTCGAAAATATCGAAATAAGGAACAAAAGTAAATTTGCACAACACCTTAAAAAAGTTAAAGGAAACATGCCTACTGACAAACAAATTCGTAGCCTATGCTTTAAGTGTTTTCTGCATAACGCTGATCAAGGGTTTCAGGTAAGCTGCTGCATCAAAACGGTCTTTGAAAACAGTACTTTAAAGTTCAACTTCGGTCCATCACAAAACAGCAACCACAGTTTTGACGATATCCCTTGAAGAGTGTCAGGCGAAAAGCTTTGGGATGAATCTCTTACTTCACGCCAAACACGGTTTGTCTAAAAACAATAAATGAAAGACGCGAAATAATATAACAGTTTGCAATATAATATGAGATGATGCAACAGTTCGTAGCTGTTTTCCTCAACAAAAAAGAGTTATAACAAGATGTTAACTGGATTATTATCTTGATAGATCTCAGTTTTACATGTCATGTTGAACAACTGCTACACTTTTTGTACGGATCGTCTAAAGAAGAAAACCTTTAAACCTATAATAAATCGTCTGCGCTACCTTTACTCATGCAAGCGACGTGAGAACGTGCTGGTAACGTGCGCTTTCGTAAGCAGCATTTACGTTTTAAAGATGCAGTGATTAGACCCTCGGTTACAGCTTTAATCATTTCCAGAAAATAATTCTTAAAGAAGGCAAAAGACCGATCACCACCAGGTGGTCTTCGCAGTGGCGTAGCGTGGACGATTTGATTACGCATGCAATTTTTGGTTTGTGTCTCGATGACGTCATGGTGCTTAGTTAAACGACGGCACAATCTTTTGGCAAAAGCTTCCGAGCAATGTGATTCAAACATGATGCGTTTTCTCTTAGAATTTCAGCTCTTGCGTGCTTGCCGCTAGGAATTTTCGACCGGAAAAACGTGCTTGCATCAGTTCCTTTTGACATGGCAATGCCATGAAGCTCATTTGGACTTTAAAAAAGTGCTTTTCATGTCATTCACTGTGACAACAACACAGTCAAGCAGCAGATTAATAACTGTTTTAACCATGGACGTGAAATTTTTACAGGGGGGGGGCAACATCGACATTTTGCTTATCTTGTTCAGATTGCTGACGATGCAATGCAAATGGACGATAACAAAATGCTTTATCCTTTATACTCCCCAAAGATAATGCCCTATGTTCATGGGCGTCGGAAGGACGGCTAGGAGGGCCAAGCCCCACTGGATTTTGAAATTTGACATTTTCCTATTACATTTTTCGCAAACAAGGTTAATTTTTTAGTTTCGAGTTGGTAAAATGAAATTTCACCACTTTTGGTCCCTCGTGGAAAAATCCTTTTGACTATCCCTGGAAACATTCCACAATTGGCCTCCCTGGAAAAACTCCTTCCGACGCCCATACTGCGGCAAAAGGCAGTGACGAATTTACATAGGCCACATAGGCCATGGCCTAGGGCCCCGCGCTTTTGGGGCCCTGTGCAATTTCTTCCTATGACAAATCAATACTAACTTAAAATTCGCGAAACTGCGTAGGCATAACTTCACAATTTACTTTGAAACGGGGACAATACAAACGTCTAGAGCAGCTATGTCCAACCCAAATGGCTTACTGAGCCAAAAAGTATGTCGGCATCTGGAACAGGGCCGTACATTGAAAGAAATATTAATGAAGACCGCACATTGAATGGCTTGCTTTGTGGTTAGCAAACTAAATTTAACTTAACCTAATGCACTGAAAGTGTTCGAATGCAACTGCAATAGCAACAGACGTGATAAAATGGCTCTGAGGACCACCAGCATCAAAATGTCAAATTCAAAATCATCAAAATAAGGACAGGTTGTCAGTCTGTAGAATAATTTTACTGCAGCGTAAACCTAAACTGTGCCGCACAAAACCTTGAACTGGGCGCATGCGACCCGCGGGTTGGACATAGCTGGTCTAGAGTCTCGACTCTTATCAGTACAGCAACAACACGATAATTCTGTTTGTTACACGATATAAGAATGACAATACTGCTTTTCATTGGAGTTATGCAGTGTCTGGTGGTTTGCGTTGTTGCAAGCTTTTTCTCAGTGGAAGATTGAACATCAAGTGAGAAAATGCAGCTCGAGAGTTTTGATACAGAGGAACACGTCTGGGCGCGAGAGTGATACAGGTCGTCTGTATGACAGTGGTTGCAAGCAGTAGCGTAGCCAGTCCAAAACTTTTTGGGGGCCAAATACTTTGACTTTCATTGAGCAACAGTATTTTGTTGGGACACTGTCTGTCAAAGCACAAAATATGTTAGAAATTTGGAAGGGGTCATGACTTTTTTGCCCCTAGCTACGCCTATGGTTACAAGAAAAGAATTAAAAATAAAGAACAGTATCATATTTAATTGATGTTCAATCTTCCACTGACAAAACGCTCGCAACAACGCAAGACCGCCAGACACTGTAGAACTCGGATAAAAAGCAATATTGTCAGTACTGGATTCTACGTTTGGTTGTTGCCAACTAGATTGCCCGCAAACAGAGATTGCTTGTTGAAGCTCTATATATTCGTTAAATCAGCTATAGCAGTTTGTCGTGAGTTTTACTTGGAAAAACTTGTATACATTGGGCTTACTTCATAATGTTCACATGGTTAGCAGAAGATGTTGCGAAATAACTTTGTTGTGCAAAACTTGTCTTCATGCTGTTCACCATCAGCATATAGAAGAGAGGATTAAAACAGTATATTTTGTATTTCTTGGAAAATGAAAACTTGAAAACGGCATAAATAAACACTGTGTCCATCGAATGGATTGATTTTATTTGGTCCACAAATATGTGGTTACTATAACAAAGGAGTTTACGTGCAGCTAATCAGATCGACAACTGGACGATATTTTGGAGAGCGGCAACACGGTCCCGCACGAAAATATATATATCCGAAAAATAAACCTACAAAAACGCTAGAACTCACGGAAATCAAGAGAATTTCTGAAATACACGAGAGATCTATAAATTCCAAGGAAACACCGTATTGCCATTTGTTCTTGAGAAGAATGTAGGAAAAGCTCTGTTGAAGATCTAAGGCCATCGTAGATCCATTCGGCACAACCAAAGGTATATTTTTGAGGGGGAACTGCACATAAGAGGGGCATACGTTCGCGCTTTTGAGACAAACGGCCAAATATGTCACACCTGCGTGGGGCCCCAAAAACTAATATGGCCTCGGGCCCCGAGCTCCCTAAATCCGTCCCTGCATCTCGGAGAGATGTAGATTGTAGTAAGGCGCTCAAGAGAGATTTGACAAATGCAGCGCAAATCAAATTCTACCTCTTCTGCCAATGCTCTTAATGCCACAAACGCAGATATTATTCTATTTACAATTAGATGGATCCCCAACTGTATTTTACGTTTAAACCCAACGATTTCTCAGACACAAGGACATATCTAAAAGTATTTCACCCCAATAACGCCTGTCAAAAGCATCTAATACTTTCTTTTTATCAGAGAAAGAAAAAATCTTCAATACGAAGGCAATGGTTGCGTGCAAAAGATCTGCCGCAGTTGTAAAAAAACTGTCAAACTACGAGCACCTTGCACTAAGTAAGACAAAAAAGCAAACCCAAGTTGCTTCAGCGCTTTATAAGCTCTGTGCACTTTGTTGTTGCCATGGCAAACACATCGAATCCATGGTGCCAACTGATGCGCAAGTAATTCCGCTGAACTACAGTCTAGCATGTACCAGCTATGCTAATTTTTCAGCCATACATACATGCATATGTAAAGAAGGCAGAAAAACTAGGAAAAGCAATGACGAGAATTGTGGCTAACAAGCAGAGAAAGCAAGATCCATAATCGAGAATTAAAAACAAGACCCCTTTCAGTTTGTGCGCATTGATTGTGATGTTCAAGATGCTTTATTATTCCTTATTGTTGTAATAAGCATGAGACATGATTTTTTCTCATTTGATGTTGTTGTAAGCAAACGTGAGGAGTGGAAAGAGAAAGCATTTTTATGGTCGGTCCCAGGCGACATTAACATCGCTACACCACTGCAGTGGCGTTTGATCGATTGTGGCTTTTATTTTCTGAGTCAAGCTCAGTGTGGCTTTCTTGAGCGTGACTCAGCGAATAAGAAGCCACAATCGACCGAAAGCCACAATTAGGCCACAGTGAATTGCGCCATGTAAAGAGGCAAAGTGTAAGCCTAATTTGTGCCAAAAAAGTCTATTAGGCCTACTCTAATAGGCTTAAATATTTTTTTCTTTGCATCAACAACAGAATCACGAGCAACATTTTCAAAACTTGTTTTGGACAGAGTGAGCAAGTTTGGATGAATGAAAAAAATAGTTACAATTTTGCTTTTTGAAATTCAAAGTAGTGCTTTCGTTTTCTGAATCTCTAAATTTATCACCTCTTAATTCTAAATCTTTGGAGAATTATTAATTAATTATTTGTCGTGTGAGGAGAAAAGTAATTACGAAAAGTTTAAGTAACGTTGCAAAAAATGTCAAAGCTTTGTTTGCCAAAATATACGAAATATGTGGCGAATAAATCTGAGTGTCAGTGCAAATGCCCAGTGTTAAAATAAAAAGAATGTAGTGAAACAGGTAAGTGGTAGATAGTAAAAAACTTTAAAAGTGTGTTACTTCATTGGCAAATGATATTAATGACGAAACACCTCGGCAAAAAAACTGAATGATGGAAAGCAACCTTTCATGCGGAGTCACCACTTTACTGTGATGTTTTGACTAGTGCTACTGGGGGTGAATACACTCGCCTATATCAAATGTGCTTGTTTTGAAATAAAACGTAGTGATTCGCCTCCTCCACTTTCTCAAATAACATAGGCCTACTTCAATACTAGGTAGGAGACCAGAACATGGGAACTTCATCAAGGCATCACCTCCTGTCCATACACAGAAGGGCTGGTATTGTTTTGTAACGAACAAAACAATTAAATTTTTTCTGAATCAAAACAAATTTATTGAAGCATGGTAACGACAAAAACCTCGAATATTCAATTGGTTCACCGACATTTTTCGAGTGAAAAATGCATAGACGCTCAAAACGCTGCCAACATTTTCAATATCCATGCATTTCTTCATGGAATTTGTAAACAAGGCCACAGGTTTGAGGTCGGAAATTCCTAAGAGGAAAGTGAAAATTAACGTTTGCAGTATTTGGCCGTTTGCACAAATTTCGGATGATTTTTAGTATCTTGATATTTGGCAATGTGCCAGATATTTTGTTGCTGCATTATTCAAGGAGTTAGCTTTAGTTACCATCAGAGAAATGTGAGGTCTCGAGTCTCGGTCTTCGTCTCGAACTTCCAGGTCTCGGTCTCGGCTTTTATGACGAAGTCTCGGTCACGGTCTCGTCTCGAAATTTGAGCCAGGTCTCAGTCTCGGAGGTTACGGTTTCGACTACATCACTGGGAATTTGTTCACATTTTTGTTTTTACGGGAATACATGAAACCATTAACATCAACCAAGAACATTTAAAACATTAAAGTTGTTTTAAATTCCATCCTTTTAACTACGAGAACATAACATACAAAAGCATCCAACCCGAGACTTTTTTTGAAAAGCTTTGAGGCTGGATGAGTCAAGGCTGCCCTCATGTTGCATTGACACTAGTTGTTTTAAAAATGTGCAAAAGTAAGAAATAATTCATCATGTACCTTATCGCAAACATTTCTAACAAGTAGCCTACACAATTGATTAAATCTGTGCTAAGAAACAACGGTGCAAGTCATACTAACTAAGAGCTGGCAAAAAACTTTAACATCACCTGGCAAGTCTACCTTAAAAAAACACTTACTGGTCAAGCTTCAGATAAACTGTGACTTCAAGCATGGGCTATATTCACACCATCTAAAATACCTGAAATATCTGTAGAAAAAATGAGTAGCCTACTCACAATACTCAAAAAATCCCATTTCTGCTACCTGATAAGAAGCATGAGTGTGGCCTTGCTTATTAACAGTCTTTGCAGCACAAAAGCAATAATACAAAATTACTTTGTAAATTAAGAAGAAAATGTTCTATAAAAAAAGGTGTGGTGTGGTCACTGCTATAATAATTGCATATTGTCTTATTTTCTGGTGGAAATGTTTATTAAGGTTTCAACATCGCAGAAAATTTGTCTTGCCTTTTCAACTCAGTAACATAAAAAAGAAATCCTTGGATAAAAATATGAATGTTTTAAACCAGTGGTTCCCAACCGGGGTGCCGCGGCACCCTAGGGTGCCATTTACAATACCCAGGGGTGCCGCGAGCTAATGCGTTTTTTAATATACTATTAAAAATACATTTTCAAACTGTCATCAAACCTT
>Ga0210059_1014353_pt1 | contig 11720 bp, 4 predicted proteins | sample Ectturendosymbi2_FD_188042 | JGI IMG/M metagenome (GOLD analysis project Ga0210059, IMG submission 188042) | Ecteinascidia turbinata endosymbiont from Florida, USA - Sample 2 (SPAdes) (version 2) | ecosystem: Host-associated > Tunicates > Ascidians > Unclassified | place: Key West, Florida... | reverse complement strand
ACCGTTCTTTGAATTGCAATTGAGCTGCGTGAATAGACTTCTGCCGAAAATATGCCTCAACTATAAATATATTTTGCTCAGTAGTCCATGGCATATCGAAGGTCAAAATTGGTAGACTCTTAGAACATTAATTCTACTTGGTAAATCTGAAAAATAAAAAGAATTAAGTAATTCTTTCAAAAGTTATTCAAGTTTAGGTGATGATCGTTTCTTTGTGTCCCTTTTACTACTACGAAATCATGTAAAACAAATTTTCCGATTGTAATTTAAGACACATTGCTGTGTTATGCAAAGGGTAGAAAATCATTTAAGCGAAATTTACTTCGAAGGTATTTTTCCTTCTGGCAGCTGCAAGCTTTCTCACCAACAACAGGTACATTTTTCAGCTGAATTTCATCATTTTTGAATATAGTACATGTATCAAATATTCGATAAACATGGCAGGCGAAGTTGTGTAATGCTTGCGCATTGATAAAATATAGTATTTAGACAGGATTTTAAGGTGTTTTTGGGACCCGATTCGGGTCAGTACAAATGAAAATCGGGCACCTAGAATCAGAGAAATCGGGTCCCTATAGGTCCATACCCGGTACCTAACATTTTCCTTGAAAAAAACCTGATGCAGATAAAAGACAAATAAAAGTTTGGAAACAAAACTTACTTTTGTTCCACTCTCTTAGCAAGAATATCGAACACACCGCAAATAAATCACCGAAGCAGCACAAAGACATGAAAATATTTGATCTAGCAGAAATTGGCCTTCCCAAGAAATATTGAATAGATCGGTACCAACTCCCAAAGGTTTTCAAAATAAAAATTATGTTGCTGGTCAATTTTGCGCTAAGACTGGAAACACAATATTTGGAAACCACAGACTGTCACTGAATTACAGATACATTTGGGGACGTACATTTGAGATATATTTCTATTCATTCCTCTTGCATAACGCAAATTTAATATAATTTTTGTTTATTTTTTTCGCGTTTGTTGAGTACGAAACCCAATGTTTCAATCCGGAAAGGCTCAATCTGCATCAAACAATCTCTTTGTTCATAATATTGCAAGCTTGATTGGTGAAGATCAAAGGCATTATGTCGGCAGTAAACTTCTCTCACTATTACATGCCGGGAAGGTTATGAATCCCAAATGCAAATGAGTTTAAGAGTGAGGCATTCCAATATTTTCTGCACGTAATTGAAATTTGCAACCCGACAAGGTTCAAATGTCTACGCCAGGGATTGGCAACATTTGGAGTCTAATGGGTCACTTCAGGGCAGGTTCGGATCCAGGGGGGGCGATTGGGGCGATCGCCCCCCCCTAAAACCTACGAAAGTAACTTTTTCACCGTGGTTTTGTGCAATTCTGAAAACAGCATTCGCGATACAAGGCCATTTTGTCGTCCATTGTTTTGTCACAGCAGTGTCGTGAAGTATCCTTCATCTTTCTTGGAGTAGTGAACCGGTGATGAGACTTGACTGCCAAATATTAGTGAAATCGCTCCCCCTGAACTTACTGCCCGGACCTTCCCCAGCTTCAGGGTGCTAAGAAGGCACATTAGGTCAGTCGCAACAAGGTTTGCAAAGGCAGTTTGTTTTTATTTATTCTATGAGAAAGACACATCTATCATTGAAGATATGTTTAAAAAAAAGACTAGTTGCGACAGTCTGCACACAGAATCATCAAAAAGTTCTTCAAACATGCATAAATGAAGTCAATGCGACACAAAGTAGCATGGTAAGGTTGGGAAAGAAACAGTATCTCAGGATTGTACAGTACAAACACAAACGTTAAGTGCAATAGTACAAACCTAAATGGAATGATAGACTGCAAAAGAAGCGCCGGCATTGCTTTGGCGACGTAGCAAGTGCATTTAGACCGAATGCATTAATAAACATCTTCTGTAATTAGATCGATTGGAACATTAGCTAGGCCGTATCTAGTCGGAGGTTGCCAAACCCTGGTCTATAGGCGTACGTTCAATGGTTTTAAATCTGGGTTACAGCTGTGAGAAACAATTATTACTTTGGTAGGTTTTGTTTTTGTAGTCTCGGGGCAGCAAGTTATGTTTCAGGATACACAACAAATTTTTGATATGAAAAGCTACAAATTTGGTTTTAATGAACGTGCGGTGAAGAAATGAGTGGATCTTGCTGGACACCTTCTTCTCACACTTGACCAGTTGCGGCTACTGCTTTTTGGTCCTGACTAGTTTGTGAGATATTGTATACGTTTGTGAGATACTTCATTGGGATTTTTAAAGTGAAGCAGTCACCCAGAAATTAGAAAAAAGGGTATAATGGATGTGAGGTAAGATTATTTCAGAAAACTCCAAATATTTCATCTTTTTCCATTTACAAAGTATTAGAAAGTTTCATTATTTTTGCTTTGTACTCCATTTGGAGTGTTAGTCCAGTTGTCTGCGAGCGCTCATCTTCTGCATATATCTCGGCAGTGGGCCACGCGATGCTTTCGAAGTGAATGCTGCGGAGCAATACGCTGGTGGCAGCTCCAACGACAACACCACGCTTGCAGCTCTCTCTTGCATCCATATCCATACAACCCGCAAGTACGGGTCGGGTTCTTTTTGGCGCTGCCGTTTTGGCGACGACTAATTTGCGCTGGGTACATTGGTGCTGAAACGTTTTCACGCTGGGCTGTTTTGGCGCTGGGATATTTTGATGCTAGTGCAGAGACTGACAAGTGTGTGTGAATGAAAATAGATAAAAACATGGATACAATTTTAATTTATATCGTACTTGTGAACTACACCTCGCAAACATCCAAGTGGTGATCTTGAGTCAAAATGGTTTGCGATGTTTAGAATTTACATTCGGTTTTCATTTCGCATCTTGAAAACAGTAGCAAAGGATCAATTTTACTGCGTTTATCAAAAACGTATAGATGCCAATCGTGGGAAAACTTTGCTTTATCCCTCTTATACGCGAAAATGAAATGAAGATTTTATGATGTTAAGAATAGCACTTCGTTAAAGTTATAATATACAAACATGCGCTCAATCTAATTTCAAGATAAACGCATAACGTTTGCTGCCTTCTTGAAAAATATTTTATCAAAATGGAAAACAGACAGTTCTAGATACAATCACGTAATAGTAATCAAGCCGATAAGCGCTAGGTCCGAAACAGCTTAGCGCCAAAACAGCCCAGCGTTAAGACAGCTCGGCGCCAAAACGGCTCAGCGCCAAATAGTCCCATTCCGGCAAGTACCGTTTATAGCCGGTCTTGGAATCGAATCCAGCTTACCAGCTTCAGTGGCGAGCTCTATCTCACTGCAAGTTTTAACCAGTATAGGTCAGACTTAAAATATCATGTGGTCCTGTTTGTTTCTGTTACCTACTTCCACTGAAAAGAGGCTCGTATATCTCAATTCAGCAATTGCAACAAAAGAGCGAAATACTGTATGAAACACATCTACAGTATTTATATATGTCGTCGAATGCATTCATACACACAAGCACCGAATGAGCTTACAAAGTGTAACAGCAAAGCTATTATTAAAGAATCTGTTTTTTCTAATTTACCTCAAGACAAACTTCATTTTTAACTTGGTAGGGAAGTGGTGTAAAAAAGCAGGCGTAGTAGTTTCCATTCAAAAGAACCACCTGTATCCACACCATAACGACCAGAATCAGTTGAAAGATGGATTCAAGCCCAGTGATTTTGGTGCAACATTTCCAAGTAATTGTGCAGAGAAAAACAACAACAAAAGGAATAATAACAGGAGTCACAACAAACAGAATAGAGTAGATTTTTGTATTGTGCGCAAAGCAGTAAGACTCCATCATTTTTGATTTTGTTAAATTTGACAAAAATTTTTCCTTGTCTGCAGTACACTCATTTCGAACATCTTCAACAGTTTTGCAAGGACAGTGAAATCCCTCAGAAATTATTGATTCCTGTAGGTATAACGCAACCACAATGAATGCCAGACTGAAGAAAAATTGCGAGCAATCCAAAAGAGGATCAATAAACTTTTGAGACCATTTCCACGGCATGTTGCACAATTGTCGAAATCGATACATGTTCTCTTCACGATGTTTGTTCAACGAACGTGCATAAAGTTTACATCGTTTTACGTTTTTCTATAAAACGTTTACTTTTCATTGGATAGCTGCACCGAAAGTAAACTTTAAATGCCTTCAACATTCTGCAAATCAAACACACAGAGCAAAAATCACTTAGAAAAGTTTGTCTATTGCGAATCTATCGAAAGGAAGCCGTTCACAGCAGACAATTTGGGGATGGCAGAATCCGACATATCGGTTAGGACGTTTCCAGTTCTCGCCAGACCATTGAGATAGAAATCATAACTCGCCAGACGATAGAGATAGAGAGCTCTTCAAACCCTCTAAAGATGCGGAAAGTATTCCAGTTTCCTTCCATTTTCAATTTTAAAATATTGGGAAGTTTCAGATATGAGCTTCTTTGTGGATGACGTCAAAATAGGGATAGGTTCAGGCTTTTTTGGCCCACGCCATCGGACCCTGGGCTTCAACCCCAAGCGCCAATTGTTGTTTCTTTAAAAAAAACAATCAAAAATCCGCATTTTAAGAGCCCTTGACTGGCTTTGGGAAATCCCTAGAGCATTAATTAATTTGTGTTTTTTTGGCCAGAGTTTTCCAACCAATAACGCTAGAAGGCCAATCAAGTGCTCTGAGGATGCGGATTTTGGCCTAATTTTTTTAAAGAAACAAAAAATTGCCGTTTAAGGATAGTGCCCAGGGCTCGATGACGTGGGCCAAAAAAGTCTGAACCTGACCCTATTTTGACGTCACTGACAAAAAAGCTCAAATCTAAAACTTCCCAATTTTTTTAATTGAGACTGGATGGAAACTAGAAGACTTACCGCATCTTTAAAGAATTTGAACAGCTCTCTAATTCTATCGGCTGACAAGTTATGGCTAGAAAAGTCCTAGCCGATATATCGGTTTCCCCGGTCCGTAATGGATTCAGACACAACGATGTACACCATGTATATATTTCCAGAGCAATTGTCTTCAGCTCCTATTCAAATAGAAGTCTTCTGCGCATATGCAGAAAAAGTTTTTAAAGCTATTTGTGTTTATTGATAGAGGGTTATAAGATAGAGATAACTACATAAGCATTTCCTTCAGCGCTACTTTCATACAAAACGGTGGCTGGTGAACGCGTTGTTTACTTTATTTTTGTTTATTTATTTACTGTTGTTTGAACGTGCAGTATCAGCCTTTGCTCTTTTAGAAGTCTGTGTTGTTCCTATGCGAAAATCCGAGAAAACGTAATGATGAAGGCTTATCGGCAGGCCCGTAACCCGCTTAGGACACCCAGGGTGGCCAAGAGTTTTCTGAGAGCGGTCCAAATTTTTTAAATTATGTTCAATAGTTTTCAACAAGGCCCAGCAGATTTTTCCAGGGAAGCGAAAAATTTTGCAAGGGTGTTTAGCCCCCCTGAGCTCCCCGTGGTTACAGGCCTGCTTATCGGTTTGGCGAATATTGATGAACTAACGTTTCTACAGCTATAGTATTTCGGTCATTCATTAATTTTATCCTTACATATTTGTTCAATTATTTGCCTCAAACTCAAAGCCAATTTTACTAAGATATGTGCAGCAATACACAAAAATTAACAGTAGACACGAAAAATATTTGGTGCTAATGAATTACTGGTGAAAATTACCCCCTCCTATGGCCTAGCTTGTTAACAAAGGGTAAATTGATTTTAACTTTTTTGAATATCCATGTCATTTACCAAATTGAAATATAGCACTATGTCAAGGTACCTCTACGTCGTCCTCAGCAAACCTCATGAAGAACAATGTTGTTTTCAGCAAACTCAATTTGCAATATATTTGTGCGAGGACTTACATCGTCTTTTGTACATTACTAAAATACTGAACTAGTTCCTGCCTAATCCTTTTCATATCCAGTAGCATATTCACAAGAAACACCAAAGGCTTTGCAGGCTACAGGTGTTGATTGCAGATGCACCTACTGTATATGTTCATCAAACAGCCGTAAGTTCAATTCGAAAACATATTTCCTGCAGTGCATCTTGTTCTGACTGACCACAGGTTATTTGTGAAGTCACTACGTTGAACAGAAAAAAGATCGAATCAAAACCACTTCGTTTACATCATTGGTTGCAGTGAAGAGGCTTACGGAAAATGCTGTATTTCATGTGCACGTCTTTGTCGTTGCATTACTAACTCACTAAATGTCTCACCACGCACAAAGGCAAATTACACATGTGTAGATTTTTGAGGTGCAAATACTTGTAAATTCCGTCAAATACTTTATTTGTGCTCAAATATACTGCGTTGTCTTTGTATTGTACTGTACTCATCATTGCTACACGTGCAAAAATCATGCTCGGATACTTTGCTTTCTTGCACCCACCATGGCAATATACAAACTGAGCTGAGGGTGACTGACAAGGGAGTAACCCTCACTTCACCTGATAATCTCTTCAAGCATGGAATTGAAGTTGGTTCCAAACAGATGGATTCAAAAAATATGCTCCACATCTAATTCTACCGAATTTAAATTACTTCACAAGTGCGCGATGAGTACAGTACTGTAACTACCTGACACAGAAGTTGGCAACGTGCGACTCCCGAGTCGCTTGTGGCTGTTTAGCTCCTCTCAACTGGTTCTTTAGATTTGACAAAACATAAAATTTAAGTTTGGATTTGATTAACGTTAGAATTACGTTGATTACAATTTGACCTATGCCCTTATGAAGTCGCGTGAAAAATAAAACCGTATCAACGTTTTGTGGCTCCTCACCGGTGATATCTGCTGGGAAATGAAGTAAGTAGAATAGCCCTTTTATGAAAAACATTGCCTACCCCCGGCCTTGCAGATCTACAAATTCCACATGCATATGATTATTTACGTTACCCTTGGATACGTAACTGCGATATTTTTGCCTGTTGTGGCGTTTCACTTCAACTAATTTGACGCTGCCTGTGCAGCAATATAGAAGAAGATTTTCATAGTGCAGTGAAACGGAATCACTGAAGAGTTTGCAATGTTCATTCACATCCTGACTGTCAGTTTGTGACGAGTGACGACAACCATTCCGACAACGATTTATGACCACTTCCTTCGCCGAAGGTCACACTTACATATATTTTGTACATCATGTTAAAAATCGGACGTCGAATGATTTCTGCTTTCAACATTGTCACATGCGGTTTTGCCTAAGAGTTGAGACAAGCCCGACGAAATGTAATTCACATTAACAAAAACTACTAGATATTATCGTACTGTCAAAAATAAACCATCTTATTATGGTACTGTCAGGAATGAAGTCAAAGGAAAATTCACATGAAAACGAAGGAACATTCTGAATTAATCACATATGTGTAGTTTTGTGAACAGCAAATTCTTGTTAGTTTGGTCAATACTTTTCCTGCACCCCAAGCTACTGAAAATATTTAGTTGCCTTTGTATACATCATTGGACATAGGCTTTTAGTAAAATGGTACGCATGTCTGGACGATGTTTGTCTTAAAACCAAACTCATGATTGTCGGTAGTCCCAAAAATGGTGAAATGGAGGACAGAATGTAAACCAAATGATCGAATAGGTCAGCTGGTCAAGTCTGCTCGTTCCTAGATAAACCGTTCCAGTAATGGATCTGCCAACGCAGCTAGGATTGTGCACAAAATGTTTTGTTTTGGTTTTTCAGCATTTCATCCGTAAGGTTTTGTCTACATTTTACCGGATTGAATATGCGTAATTAACGCGAAATCGATCTCCTAGTACTGTAAACACTTTGCGATCAGATTTAGCATCGTTGCTTTTGTGGTGAATTGTCTCTGAAATGTGGATACGTGCAGCGGAATCATCACAACATTATGAAGGCAGAGGATGGCAGGCAGATTCTGGAAAACCCAACACCATCAATTTTTTTTCTCCCAGTAAAACGTATTGGATTTGGATAACCATGACGCTGTTGGCTGTTGCTAGAAATAATCTCTAGTACAATATAAACAAGTGTTTTGCATCAAGTTACGTAATTTACTGATATAAGGGTAAGGGCAATATATTAACTGTTTCACGAATATGGGACATGACGAAACGAGAAGCATAATCATTTATTCTTGTGAACAGTCGTGTTAGAGCTGGGGATGATCGCGTAGAAACGTCGTCTCTCCCTTTACCTCGGAAGAACTGTGTTACCTCAAGTTTTTGGCTTTACACCAAAATTGTTACGGTTTTGTTTTGATTCACGAAACGAATCCTCAACTATTTCGATTAACAAAGCGTATAAATTAATAACAGAGTGCCATCATGATTGTATGGACCTCGATCAACGGCTGTGATATCGAATAGCTGATCATACCAACATTCGGTACGGTGCAGTTTTCCCGACCAAGGGTGGTGGTTGCCGGGCTGTTTTTGAGAGTTCAACATGTTCATATCAGTTGCATAAAACACATTGCAATTGAAGCCCAAGCAGGGGCTTATATTGTACAATCTACTATTACTCTTTATAGTTTTCAAAGGTAAACATACGAAATATCAAGACAGAAAATAACAGCCTGTATCCATTAGATGCGAGATCCAATCCGTGGTCACCTCGTACGTAAAGATACGTAAGTCGATAGCAAAAATATACTATGGCCAAGCTCTATTCAACCTCCAGACAAGTGTACACAGAAACGTATTCGCCGACGTCGTCTTTTTGGTGGTTTAAAAAAAACACTATCTACAGTACATCCACTTGTTTTGTACCCCTGATATAAGACCATGCAGTGCCTTACAGAAAAGGCTAGACTTGTCCCCTATCTTTTCCAATTGGCTACTGTTAGTAACTATAGTTAATTACCCTGGATGATCATCGTTATTCTGTGTTCAGTTATGACACAGTGATCACCAAGATTATGGTAACCAAAAAATTAATCTTTATAAGGAACACTCCTTAGGGCAGTTGGTAAACCACACGTTTATGTCGAGCTTTACTCCAAAGTATTACAGAATAATATAATCTTATTCAGCGTTAATGCAAATAGAGGCATCCGAACTATTAATTCAACTCGTCTTTAGGTCTTACACAAAAGTCAAGTACGACACATGACGTCATCATAGTAGCTCTACCACAATTGCATAAAGCTCCACTGTGTTCATGTTTTATTATTGGTGCATCTACAATTTTTTTCCGAATTGTAAAAAGCAGCGGAATGTTACAGCACGTGGCAACTAGCCTTCTACGAAGCACACACCACAAAAAGGTAGCTGCAGATGAAATGTATCTGAGAACTCACACAAAATACTGTGTCTTAATACGCACTGCTGTATGTGCACCCTCACAATTCACATTGTTTACAGTTCACCGAATGCAACTCTTGAGAATATAGAAAAAAATTATTACAGTATTTGGAGAGAATGCGGACGTTATGACTGACACATGGATAAGTTGTCAAAAGGATTTCAAATAATCTTTTTATCATAAAAATGAATACAATGCAAGTGGATGTTAAAAATATCTTGACCTGAAACTGTGTCTCTATTCGAAAACAATACCTTTCAACTCTTTAACAATCTTATACACCTACATATTTTGGAGAACTGCTCAACCTAGCAACATTACATACATATCTGCTTCACAACTGCTGCTTTTGCTACATTTACTATGAGCAGTTATTCAATCTAATCTAAGTGCAAACAACTGGGAAGCTCGTGGTACCAGTGGCGCAGTCATTAGTAAGCTATTTCTAAAGTGCAAAAGCTAGGAGACGAGAAAGTAAGTTCAAGTTGCACCTTCTATCGCTCTTCATACCACAAGAAAATGCCCTGCGGCCATCGACAAATCGCTACAATTGAGATTGGTCAAAGCATCCGCAAAACGACGGCCAACGGGTATATAGATTATTCATTCCTTTCAAAAAATGCCAGCTCTTTAAAGTTGTGAGGTGAGCGTTTGAGACATCGTACCACTGCACGTCTTGCGTTGTAATTCTACAGTATATTCTGAAATAAATGCTTGAAATTTTTTATTTTTTGTTTCAAAACTTCTTCAAGATCATATAGCAGGTTAGAGAAGGCACGGGCTGCCCACGCGCCGCTAAAATTGCGGCTCACGGAAGGTTTACACGAGCCGGTTAACCGCCCAAACACTTTTATTCTTTCTTGGGTACCGCTACGGCCCGCTCACGTTTCGGAAGCAGTTACGAGGATGTTGAGGAAAATTCTTTTCAATGACGTAAGTTGTCGTTGCCGTCGCCCGCTGGTGGAATTTGTGTCAGAACTTGGGTTTGTCTGAGCTCTGTTGAGGCGTGATGTGAGTGAACAACGCCTGATACAGCATATGCTGTGTATTGTGTGTGTGTTGGGTGCTTGTTGTGCTGTGAACTGTACGCTCTCCGATATTGTGGAAGTGGTATTATTTGTTTGTGGTGCGAGCAGAGATCTTAGTAAGCGAGGTTCTCTGAATCTGAATCATTGAAAGTGCAATACACTGTACATTAGAACGAATTTACAGTACTGCATTATTAATTGTGGAGGAGCCTATAAAACTTCTATCCAACCAGTAGCAGTGCTACAAAACCGCGTTTTGAATCACATGACTTTTACCTATAGAAGATCAAGTTCAAACAGTATTTTTAAAATGTTTAAAATTTTCAAAGAATTTTGATTTACCCTAACTCAATTTGCTAAAGTTTATCTTATGTGCAAGTATAACGGCAAAATAGCTCCAGCAGTGATTTTGCCTCATGCGGCAAATAGAAACTTCCTTCTTCATGAGCCAGGCCGGTTACGGGCCAAAATTTATGAGGGGTTCCAGGTTGGGTTGCAGGTGTGTTGCGATGGGTGTGGATCGGTCCGTGTCATAGGAATGCGAGCCCGTGACATCTCTATAGAAGATTAAGAATTGGAAATATATTGGTAGCCTACTCTTGACATAACAAGCTTTCAACATATCGGTGACCTTGGTGACCACTTACTAATTTCATAAGGCGAAGTTTGATTACCCAGCTCTAATATTGCCTGGCGAAGAGCGTTGATGATGCAGGTGCTTTGGTTACGACTGCTTATCCCCGCTCAGGTAACCTCTAAACACAAACATTTTTGTTGTCCTTGCCCAAAATGGGCAGATTTTGTTTATTCGCTTATAAAAGACTAACTGACAGGTTTAGACACGCGCACGTTTTTTTTACAAGTTAGCAAGTCTTCTCAAGCTCATCCGATAAGAAAAAAGTAACGTGTTGATTGTGGAAAACTTTTTATATGATAAAGAACAAAAGCAATTTTCCAAACAAAGATGTGGGAAGAGCTCTTAGCAAATGACCTAAAAAGTAAAGAAAAATCCAAACATTTCGCCCATAGACGTAATTGGTTGTTGGTATAAGGTTCAAACAGAACCTCATTTCAAGCTTGTGGTTCTATCTGCAAAAAAAGTAAATTAGGTTGAGATATGAAATGTTTCTATTTTCATTGCAATTTTCAGCCACATTAATCAACGCCCCGCGCCCCCATATTCAAACCTTTGGTCTTTGGGTAGTAAATGTGCTGTATTGAAGAAAGTACTTGTGACATTGTTGGGACTTTTCCGGGCCCCCTGCAGTTGCAGTCATTGGGCGTCCCCATAGTAATTCGGCGCCCGTGGAATTGTGCCGCCCTTGCCCCCCTCGTTACGCCCATGCGCGCAATACGATCGCAAGCTACTGGAGCCAGACATCAACATTGAAGAATCTGCGAACCAAGCCTTTTCAAG
>Ga0210059_1014351_pt1 | contig 11722 bp, 6 predicted proteins | sample Ectturendosymbi2_FD_188042 | JGI IMG/M metagenome (GOLD analysis project Ga0210059, IMG submission 188042) | Ecteinascidia turbinata endosymbiont from Florida, USA - Sample 2 (SPAdes) (version 2) | ecosystem: Host-associated > Tunicates > Ascidians > Unclassified | place: Key West, Florida... | reverse complement strand
CTGCTGTTTTTTTTTTTCGAAAATCGCCGAAACCAGGCGGCTCTCAAAGTATTAGCAACATTTATGGCGGAAAGAATCTGATTACAAATGCAATCACTGGTAATGACAACTGCCATCAAGTCGCTGTGAAGCAGTTGCACATGACATCTTAAAAAGATTCTACTTTTCTTAACTTGATGTGTTAGGCCAAGCGCGCTGGTTTATATTGTACGCAAGCTAAAATGTTGTGTTCATGGGTTAACTTAATCTACATTTCCACGAGGCATGATAATGATAATTGTGATCTCACAATCCAAGCTGTTGCAATGTGCTGGTTTGTGGATATGGCACACAAGTTACAGAAGCGCCACTCCAAAATTTCACAAATACTTTAAGTGGTGATTTGTCGATTGGTCTGATAGCAGTGTGATAGTCAGTTTTCATTGTTGCGTCACAATTGTTGTTGTCGGTTTACTGAATGCGATCAGCAAAAGCAGTGTTTGCAACAACACAACTTACAACAAGCTAAAAGCGCAGTGTTTGTGATTGGATCAGAACTACCAGGGCATTATTGCACACTCATCGGATGCGTAATGCGCACATATGCATTTTAGCTATTGTCATGGCGACTTGTTCTTATCGAATTTACTTCTGGCGGACAGGTGGTAATCGGTGATCGCCTAATGCTGCTTTTGTTTAGCCTAGGTTGTAGATCACCGGCGAACTTACTGCAGGCTACTAGGTGAAAATGCAGAAAAATTGTGCTTTCTGCATGACAATCTTAAACTGTTGATGTGGAACTACTGAGTATTGACAAATCAGTTGAGGTGTGTCATTTCATACCAATACCAGTACTTCAGTTGCACTAACTAATGCAAGTACCATAGTTTGCTTTTTTAAGGACATGCAGTTATTTAATGTTACATACATCAAAATTCCAAACTTGATTCTTTAAGACTTGGATTGACTTTTCAAATTGTAAACCTACTGAGTTGCATAAGAGTCTGAAAGGTTGATTCGTGAAATATATACGTAATCATAATTTCACAAGATTTATGAAGTATAGTAACTGTTAACAAACGTGTTATCATAGACCCAAAAAAGTTACTGCTATTTTGGAAATATTTTCATTTTTGGCAATGGGCAATTGAATACAGTGTTGTACTAATTTTAACCTCTTTTAACTTGATACTTCAATTTGTACTTCTTCCTTTCCATTGTTCAACATCTTTAAACTTTCAAGCACTGTTTGTGCTTTTTTTGGTTTAAGCACCATAGGCAGTTCTCTTAAATTAAGTGTTCTGTTCTTATTGCTTTGTTATTTTAACATTCGTTTTTTATTCATGGCACCGTGTTCATTCATTGTAAACAGCGCATACTTTGCTTACAAGTTAGGCTCATCAAATATTGAAATTGCTGCAATTTCAAAAATTTTAGCTTATAAATCCTGATTTTTAAGTTTTTGAAAAAAGGTAAGGCATAAGATACATCATATTTTTGATAATGAAGCAGAAAACAAGATTTAAAAAAAGAAACATCGGTATCGGCCCATGAATGGCCGATGTATGGGTATCGGCCTCAAAAAAGCCATTATCGGTTGATCTGTAGTCATTTCTCTATTTGGGCAGAGGTGTTTTTGAATTTTTTCTATTGTTTGGGCTTAATAGCACACTAAATACCACAGTTTCTCCACATCATTTTCACCAGTCAGGAATTGATCTCAGCCACAAAGTTGCATGGAATATTTTTCTTGTTGCTCCCTTTGGTTTGAACTCAGGTAGCAATTTTCAGAATAGAAACATTTGGAAGATGAATCTCTTGTTGTTTCTGGTGCTTCACTTGCCTTGTAAAAAATATGCTCATGCCTGTGACAATTCCTGATGAACTTTAAAGGAAGTATCCTGTAAGCAGGGGCACATCTAGGGGGTCTGTTTGGCTGTCATGACAGAATTCCTTCGCACTGCAGGTACTCAGCATTAAAGCCGATAAAATATCAAACACTGTCACTGCAGGTCTCTAATGCAGCTGTTTTGGAACAGACAACAGCCTACATTTCCCTTGTAACGTTGCATAGTATTATTACGAAACAACAACGTTACTGCCTTGTCTAAATAGCGCCTGCGCAATGACATTAAACAATCCACGTTTTTGAACACTCGAAATTGATATTGCGTCGAACGCACGTGTTTCTGAATTTCCTCTAGCAGTGCCGGCTCTAATGCTGTCAGAATCTCGTACACTGCCATGCACACGCAGGAGCTGTTTTGTAATATTTCGCTTCATGGCGAAAGGACAGTCTCCAATCATGATCGTTTCTGTTTTGCAGTTTTGGGATAAATTTTATCTGCTGTTTACACCTACTACATGATGACAAAATTAAGTAAGTTTAAGCCTTTCTCAGTGTCACGCCAAGTAACGTGGGTTCATTTCCTCTGAAACTATATTTTTATAAGCAACATAATGAAAGGCGCGACAGCTAACCTCAAATTGTGCCCACATTATCTGAACATAATATCAGTCTGCGTTGTATTTCGAAAATAGCCTTTTTAGAATTAAGCAGTTGACAATGTTGTTTTTTGTGCAATAAGTCCTATAGTGATTTCGAGTAATTCACTTTTACATTACGATGCGAAGTAATCAGAGCAATTGCAATTCAATTGTTCTCCGCAGTGATTTTGCAAGTATACTTATAACACTGCTATCTTGATTGACAGCGCGCTCCACGGACGCAGTTGTTCAGCTGGTTGTTAGCATCGATTTTATAAGTGTATGTACGTTTGGATAAACAGCTCTCATTGCTGTATGGCTGACATTTGCTGAATGTACGACAAGCGAAGTATCTTTTCAGCACCACATTCGTAGTAACAAACAGCGATTGTGATGTAATAAATGAGCTGTGTCTGAAAGCAACAATATAACTTGGAAATCTTTTGTGTGTTTTGACAAAGAGATCAATACTACTATCTCTTCCAAATGCAGTCAGGCCTATTTGTCTGAACTCCAATCAACCAGAATCCCCACTATCGGAAATAAATTGCTAGGAACAGATTTCTCCCACTGCATTTCACCCCTTTAATCCAGAAACCTCGCTGACCGACACTGACTCGGAAATTTAGGAACGGATATGTCATATCAATAGAAAAAATCCCGCTAAACCGGATTATGCCAACTTTTACTTAGTTGTTTATTAAATCACAATGGAAGGGTGAATGTCAATTTTCTATGCACAATGAATACAACAGTGGCAGGCCCTGTGGCCCTGCACGATGCAGTTATAGGTCTCCTGTACAGTTTTTTTCACGTTTAATCTCATTCTGAATGCATACTTGCTTATGCATACGGATTTGCTGATAAACAAAAACAACTATGAGAGTTTCATTTAGTCACGTTTCACGTGCAGTCTACATATTTGCTTAAGTTGACAGTTTGTCTAAGACTACTCTACAGTTTGTTTCTGTTTCCCCTTTGAGCGTTCGCTTAGGCCAGACCCGTAGCCTAGGTCTAAAGGTTTGGGGGTCACAAAACATTTCAGGGGGTCAAGACTTCTGTTTTTATTATAATATTTAATAAAAAATTTTCTTGGCAAAGCAAAATTTGAAGGAGCACCAAAAAAATTAAGGGGTATTGCCCCCTGTGGCTACATGCCTGATTCTGATTTTCAGTATACCTTGGTAAACTGACATTATTTGACAAAACCAAGTAGTTCGGATAAACAAGGTCTGACTGTAGTTAGTTGCCCTGATTTGTTCACAGGCAATCATCTGCTTACCCCACACGCAAAAACCTGTGAGCGAATGTTACGTCAAAGAACGGTTCATGGGGACAATTGTAGAGTGGTATGAATGTTGCACACTACTTGATATAGTCGGAGGGCTGCGCATCCTAAGGAAGAGTACAGAGCATTTGTGTTAATCAGAGACTAAGTACTAAGTAGCAACGTGGGTTTCCGAACTTGAGCAAAATTGCAAAATTCACCAGTTGATTTCTAGTCTTAAGAGAAAATTGATTTTATGCTGAAAAGTGATATCAAAAGCAGTGCTTCCGCGACAGACCCCTTTTTTTCCAGGCTAGATGCGCCCCTGGCTGTAAGAAAATGGGATCACTTCTATGTAACGTTTTTAGAGAAATGAAATGTTTTGTATGGAGTTAAAACCTATCATTGAAGAGAATAATTTGCCACACAACAGGTGTGATGTTTGTTAGGCTGTGTCATGCATAGGAGAGTTGTTCTTTGTTTTTTCTGGTTTTTGCTTGCTGTGTATCTTTCAGAGCAGACTTTTTAGAATCCCAGTGGTGGCAGTATATCATGTTTGGTGAATTCATTACTTTAATCCACAATGCTCCCATGTGGAAACATATTTTATCCCCACTTTCACAACCTAGTTGTGTTTTTGCAGCTAATAATGTATTGTATGTAGTTGAGATAAATGAGCATTCTTGGCAATATCAGCCCAGTGGCAAAAAACAAATAAGCTGTTAGTTGTTTCCTTGTGAAGTTGCCCAGCTAGAAATAATCCAAACTGACTTATAGTATGCTCAGCACTTTTTTACCAAGTAGGTATGACAGGTAATTGCAAAATGAACTTAAACATTTTACATGGAAACACAATAAGACTTTTGAAATGCAAAAACACAAGAATTAATCGGCTGATTGAAAAATATGAGTTTTAAAATAAGTTTCCACACTGCAACAACATTGCATGAGTAGAGTTGAATGTAGTTATTAAGCAGCAAATATCTGTAAAGTTCAAACAAGCATGTTAAAATGATTAGTGGTGGGATGCTGAATCCATGCAGAAATTTGTTAATTAGGTTTGACATTATTTTATTGAGGATTTCATGGTATTGATTTATTAAGGTAATGATTTTGCTTCATAGTAAACCCCTTTGTACTGTATATGGCGGCTGTTAAAATTTTAAAATATTTATGTTGTAGGTTTTGCTATTCGAAACAATGAATGGCACAGCTGTGAAAGCTGAAGATACTTGTGTTAATAAGAATTCCATAAACTGTGAAAAAACAGATGGAACTCTCCCAAATGCATCCCCTTTGTCTTTGCTGAATAGACTTGCTCTTTATCACAATCTGAAGTCTGAATTCACACATGAAACTGCAAAAAATGCTGTTCAAACAAAAGTTACACTTAAACTTGGTGCTGAAACATGGACTGGGGTTGGAAGTAACTTGAAGCATGCTCGTCGTGATGCAGCCTCCAAAGCTCTTCAACACACTGTTCTTGATCATCCTCCAGAACAAAAAGTAAAAACTAGTAAGGCAAATGATCAAGCCTTGACACCAACTGTCAAGCTAAACAGCATTGTGTTGAAACAAGGCAAGACTGCTGAATATGCATTAGTTAAAAAAAATGTGTGCCAACCTTGCTACAGAAACAGTTATGAAGTTACATGTGAAGTTGAGGAAGCCCAGGTGTCTCATATGATCCATACGCCATTGCATCCACGACCACATCATGCAACACAACGGGGGCCTACATATTTATACCATATGAGTGTTGGCGTTGATGGTAAAGTCTATCATGGTACAGGAACGTCAAAACAAGCAGCAAGGCATGACGCTGCTCAGTGCGCTCTTGATGCTATAGAGCAAGTGGGTTTTACAGACAATGCTAATACCACACCTGTTCAAACTGTTACACATGTTAAATCGGAAGTGAGCTTGTTGTATGAAAAGGCTTTTGCTCATAGCATGTCAGTTAACTTTCATGTGGTGAAAGAAGAAGGTCCTGCGCATTTAAAAGTTCACACGATGAAAGTAGAAGTAGGGACATTTTGTGAGGGTGAAATAGATGACAAGAGACCAAACTTTGCTGCTGAAGGTAGTGGAACCAGCAAGAAGCTTGCTAAAAGATATGCTGCTATTGCTGTACTCAAACTGATGGAAAATTTGTCCTCCCCCCCTGTTAAGGTGAAAGAAACAACCTGGGAAGCTTCACAGAAACTACCCGGAAAGCCTGAAAAAACAGGTCTTCATCCTGTTAGTAGGTTAATACAATTAATGCAAGCGCAAAAACAAAGAGAACCGACATTTCGTTTAATAGAAGAGACTGGAAAAGGTCGCAAGCCTACATTTGTTTGTCAGTGCAAGACGGAAACAGAAACTGTCACCGGGCAGGGCTGTAACAAAAAAGAAGCAAAATATGCAGCTGCGGAAGCCATGCTTGATAAACTTGGGTATAAACGCCGTGCTCCCGACCCAGATGTCCGTCCCACCAAATCTTCTATAAAGTCTGTATCGCGAAACGACTTGATAGCGAACAACAAACCGCAAAAAGTTACTTTTTCTGAAATTTGTTCTAAGTGAACTGAGTAGACTTGAAAGTTTTGCAAATTCGTACCAGGCACAGCAATGCTGAAGCCAGATTCAACTATTTGAAAACGTCTTCCGCAATTCATTGACTGAATGTGGGCAAAAATGAAAACAGTTGTTTTTAAAGCGTCCAACCTGTCTGTATTAAAAATCAGTGGGTTTGGTGGTCTTGCTGTATCTGACGGTCGAAACGAGCATTAAAGGAACTACCTTCCTCGTCTATCACTGCGTGCAGAAGAACGTTTCGTACTGCGCCGAACCTCCTGCGAAACCGTGATTATTACGTCACATTGGTGAGCAGCCTCAGACGCTTTTATCCTGGCATGATCGCGATTTTGTCCCAAGTTAATGCATGACACGCGTTAGCTGAGATGCAACATTGCTGGAATGTCATGCAAAATATCGGTGAAGCAGTGTTGCCAGGTAATGACTGTCTGTATTATGTGATACTCGGACTGTTTGTAAAGCGTTGCTGTTACGGGCGACGTCACATATCTACTGAGATATATACAGGGGCGAAGCTAGGGGGGTGCCAGGGAGGGCCACTGCCCCCCAAAATTTTTCAGGTCTCTTTCTGAAAGTCCTACACAGACCATTGACAGCTCTCCTTGTTGCAAAACTGGCCCCTCCAGTGGCCCCCCCAAATGAAAATGTCTGGCTCCGCCCCTGGATATATATATACAGTAGTCCCCGCTTAATAAGTCCAAATTGTCCTGTCCGAATTACTCCATTTATTCCTGTAAAAAAACGCTGTATAAGCCCAATTTTCGAACACATTTGCTTAAAATTGGGTGAAAAAGCCAGGGCATGACAGGGACATTGCCCCCTGCCCTTTCAACAGGGGGGGCGAAGGTGCTTTTTCATAACAGCATATTATAAGTTTGTCAAGATCGACTTGAAACGAATTTATTGCAGCTATTCACGCACCGAGAAAATTAAGAATTGTTTTCATAATTTCTGTATTATTTTTGAGGTCAATACTGTTGCTGAACAGCAACAAGCATAATTGCTAACGATTTTTTGTTTTTTATAGCCCTCAACTCTTACTGCCCCACCGCTGTTCCGGCGTCCCTATGAAAAAGTGTCGCAACTCACGCTTCTTTGCTTTCAACGGTCTCACACTTCGTTACGCTGTTAACGTAGTTCGTAATTCAACTGTTTCGTCGCAGATGTTACTTGTGCCGCAATCGATATGCAAGATGAGGCAACTTCCTCTTGATGTTTTTGCACGGAAATGAATATAGCTTTACCGCAATAAACAAGAAAATTGCTCGTTGCCTGTAACTGTCGTGTACAGTGTTGAAAGATTTAGCAACTTTTAGTGATAGTACAGTCGGCCATACTAATTTACACGCATGAGAGCCGAAAATTTGTGCCCTGGTTAGTAAGCCCCAAATCGCCCGTCCCGAGGTGGGCATAACAAGCGGGTCTACTGCACAAAGTCATCACGAACAGAAAGTACGTTAAAACCTCCCTTATCTAAGAGTAAAGTGAACAGTTACCAGGAGAATGGTCTCGGTTCGTAGCCACTAATGCTACTGGAGAACAGTTGAGTGTGCTTGTTGATTCGTATCGATCTTTGTGGTTACCTGGAGCAATGCTTGGTAACCTTTTTCGTTTCTTTCACCACTGATATCAAATTGCTGCATTCCCATTCACCCTATTGTGAGTGAATGTATGTCTGATGTGACAATAATCATAGTACAGTACATGTAGTGTTCATTGTCAGACCACGGTATTTACTCTATCTACAGCATGCTTCCGGCATGCAGCAATTGGCCACGATCTTCAATATGGTTTGACAGGACCGGCGCTAGATGGTTGGCCCCCCCCGAGCCTGGACGTTGGGGCCACCAATATACAATATATTGCGTTTCACACATAGTATAGCAAATGTTTATAAAACATTTTCTATGTTTCAAGCTAGGAAAATGAGTTTTTCCTTTCCAAGTTTTCAAAGATGCGAATGTTTTTGTCAACTCAGTCATATCTAATGTTTTAGCAGTTTCACTTCCAATAGATATCATTTCCAGACTTGTTAGCCTTTCATCAGTCATAGTTGATCTGTGCAACGTTTTGATTAACCTCAATTCGCTGAAACTCCGTTCAACAGTATTGCGTATAGCAGTGATCGGCAAATTTTCGTTGACCCAAGCCCCCTTTCCATTGGCGTCCGCAGAAATTTTTCCAGGGAAGGCAACGTCGACATTTTGCTTATACAGTAAACCTCGGTTAGTCCAGATTCGATTTGACCGACGATTTTATCCGGTTTGGGCGACGATCTGGATTAACCGAAGATGGTTTTTTCTAACCTGACGTCATCCAAGTACTGAGCTATCGGTGAAAATTACTTACATTGAACATATTTACCACCCAAGAGCGAACTTTCGCAGAAGTAAAATGAATTTAGTGATGCATTTACAATGGCATAACAAACTAGTAACCGCCATATCCACGCAGTTATGAAAAATCTTAAGTTTCCTAATTTTAGATTACTTGGTTGCGAAGAAATCTGGGATTTTGGACTGACGCAGAGATTTCTGCGACTGCTTCATAGCACTGACTAAGACATGTCACCGAGTACAATACACAAGGATAATACTCCTCTGCACACGTACACTCAACACTGATCAATAGACTGAAACCGTGCTGCGGTGGCGACCCTTGAGCCTATTGTTCAACGTGATATCCTATGCCCGTGTGTGACGTAATAATCGTCTCTACGATTAGTCGAATGTTGCGGACGTTGTTATAATTCTCAACGTTCGATGGTTGGGGATCATGAGCACGCTTGTGTTGCGCCTGAAAGGTGTCGAATCTTTCTTAGAGACCAGTCAATGCACTTTGAGAACCAACCGCGTGTAAGTGGATAAAAATCCGGGTTACGAGATGTGAAAAGAGCAGATTTTATCCGGAATTGGCGAAGATCCAGATTAAAAAATCCGGATAAACCGAAGATTTTTATAAAGAAAAACGTTAGAAATCATTCGTACCACCAGTTTTTTTCCACTTTTGGCGAAGATCCGGATTAACCGAGGTTTACTGTACTTTTCAGGTTGTTGACGATACAATGCAAACGGACGTTCACAAAGCGTCCTACCCTTTCTATGCAAAAAGAAATTGCTACAAGGAAGCAAATAGCAGTGGGCTTTATCAAAACCATTGATTTAGCAAGACTTGCCAGCATCACTTAGTAAAAAGAGCTGCAAACGTCTAAGATTTTGTCCAAAGCAATCAAACACTCTTTCAATAAATCCTTTGTTGTCTTTAGTGACTTTTCACGTGAACGCTCATCCACATTTCGGACAAGCGTTCAGTCTCACACCAACAATGGGTTTTTCAAACTTATCATGCTTCTTTTTACACAAGAGGCCATAAAATACGTGGCTATCCGCTATCAGAACTCACTGTATCCCTGCATTACCTGCGTTCACCACTCGCATGCGGCAAAACGCTTATTACCGTAACTTGAAGTAAACACGTGAAGATGCGTTGCCATGGCTGTATGCACACGGCACACGTCCTGTGCGTTTTTTGAGCGCATGCGTGTGATTTCGTGACGTCATGTCCTTTTCTGATGCATCTGGTGTGGTCTGCGTTCGAGCAGGAACCTGTTTCTATATTGACGCATCAGACTCACTGCTCTGACTCACTTTTACTCGGCGCAGAGATTCCACTACTCGATTGAATATTGGACCATAGCACGCGCGTAGCCAGTGAGGGAAATTTCTAAAAATTGCACTGAAAATTTTCAGATTAGATAAAGCTTTTGATGTGTACGCCAGAGAAATACTTTAGTCGAACTTAATCAAAATGCTTGAAGGAACCTATCCTACTTCAGCTTTCAGTCGAACCTGATCAAAGTAATATGCTTTTACCAATTGTCCATTTAATCAAACGTTGTAGACTGTAGAATTCGTATCATGGCTGATGACTGAACTTTACTTGAGGCTTAAGATTCGTGTGGAAGTTGATGATAATGAAATATGAACCTGGATCTGTCCCAGTTTTTTTTAAGGAAAATATTAGGTACCCGGTAGGGACCCAATTTTTTCTGATTCTGAGTACCCGATGATAATTTTTTCTCCTTCTAGGGACCCAAATGGGGTCCCTAAAACACCTTAAAAAAACTTATCTAACCGCTTGTGGACGTGGCCACAAGGAAAAACAAAGGGTAATGTTTCTCGCAGCTGTTTCTGGCGCACCAGTTTGCCGCATTCCACGTAATGGCGATGTAAGCTTCATTTCAAGACTATCGCAAAAATTCCTCTCGGGAACCTTTGGCCTGCTACAAATATACCTTATCCTTTTTTGCAACATCATCTGTAGCCTTAAATGAACATGGTAGATTTGTCTTTTTTTACACTTTTGAAACTAAATGCGTGAATATGGTGTAGCCTGCATTTTGTATGCCTTTAAGCTCAAACTTTGGCTAAGAAGCAATCCAGTTTAATAGTCTTTTCTTGCGCAACTACTCTATAGAGACTGTTTAGCAACAATAACGTTTATTCTAGGCATTTCTTTGTGATGAAATGTACTGTGGCGATTCAGCCCTGGATTTTTCTTTTCGCTGGTATATTTCGGTCATTTGTCTGAAATAACGTATTGCATAGCATTTAATGATATAAAATCAAAAATATTTTAAACGCGCTGAGAGACTAGTGTTTATGTCAACAGGATCCACGACTTGTATGTGTGAAAGTTTTATGGAAGGCCTACTTCGGGAGTCGGTGTCTTAAAGCAGTAGTTTCCAAACTTTCTTTGACCGTGTAGACGCGTAACATTTGTGAGCCCAGCACCGTCACCACGCGTACCACCTTGTCCCAGTGGCGTAGCAAAGGGCTGTGGCGGGTCCCAGGTGGCATCTTCTGGGCGCGGCATTTTTTGATTAAATATTTGTTTTCGGAAGCAGTTTAAAACTCTTTATTATTTCAAAATATTTTTTTGAGTTTAAAAAGTTGTAACTCTCTCCAGTTTGTGTTTGAAGACCTACACTGGTGGGCTAGCTGGCTGTGGAATTAGCAAATTGATTAAATGCAGGGGCGGAGCGAGGGGGGTGCCAGGGGGGGCACTGCCCCCCCAAAAATTTTGCCTGGCCCCCCAGTGGCCCCTCCAAAATTTTCCGTGTGACGTCATGCCACTGCATTGAAATTATTTAAAGCTATAAGACACAGACCATTGACAGCTCCCCTTGTTGCAAAACTGGCCCCTCCAGTGGCCCCCCCAAATCAAAATGTCTGTCTCCGCCCCTGATTAAATGTTCAAGTACCCCAGTGTTTGTCTTCCAATCAGGGCTTTTTTAACGTACTTACTTGGAAAGCAGTTGTCCCCCAGTTCTTACATCCCCCCTCCAGCCAAAAACATTTCCCCCCACCCCAGTCATAAGCCGTTTGAATAAAGGACAGAGATGATGAT
>Ga0210059_1014350_pt1 | contig 11722 bp, 5 predicted proteins | sample Ectturendosymbi2_FD_188042 | JGI IMG/M metagenome (GOLD analysis project Ga0210059, IMG submission 188042) | Ecteinascidia turbinata endosymbiont from Florida, USA - Sample 2 (SPAdes) (version 2) | ecosystem: Host-associated > Tunicates > Ascidians > Unclassified | place: Key West, Florida... | reverse complement strand
ATAATAATTTTGTTTGGAGATTTCTTTTAAGTGAGTAAGCTTATTTCTGTAAGATTTGTATTGTCTAGTAATATTTGGGTTGTTTGTAGTCAATTGCTTTCTGTAGAGGGTATTCTTTTTTGCAATAGAAGTTAAAATACCTTTGGTGAGCCATGGTTTGTTAAAGGAGCGTTGTTCCTTTCTGGATGCGTAACGATATGGTGCATGCTTATCAAGAGTGTCATTAAAGATCTTAACAAATCAAATAACAAATCAAAAGCTATCAAATTAATTTTGAGAAAAAGCAGTTCCTCAAAATTAATTTGATAGCTTCGCCACACCCTGTGCAGCTGCGATTGTGTCCGCCACAAATGCAATTATTGCGACCTGTATGAAACTTTATCTTTCGGATAGTTGGTCTCTATCTCTGCAGCATTTCGCCAGCCGTGAAAGACTTTGCCACGCTAGACTGCTATTCTTCACATATCAAACAGCAGCACGGGCGCATCTAGCTCCGCTCAACCAAACACAAGCTTGACGTTTGCCTCTGATGTCTGTGGCACCTCTACGAACAGCTCGAACACTTTCAATTTGCTTTGATCACTGCTGCACATGTCATTTATTGTTACGTGCTTCCATTTCCTGATTCAAGCGCTGTTTGAACGAGCACAACAGTGTTGTTCAACCAACCGGAAAATCAAGCATCACGCGACCAGTTTTTAATTACAGATGCGGGAGACGTCAATCATCTTGCCGTCGTCATAGTGACGGACTCGTTGTTTTATCGTAAGCGTCACGCTCCAGCGAGCGCTTTGTGAATGAGGTGTTTGATTAGGCTGTTTACACCCTGAGAGATGTCAATATCGCGAACCATATCCAAGACATTAAAAGATGTGATGGCGGCCCAGGCGTTTCAAGAATGAGCTGTGGACGCACTTTGCAGTCAAGTCGTTTGTTGCTTCACCCTGATTGTCTTTCGGCATTTTGATCAACCATGGCAATCCAACAGGTTATTTGAGCACTACGTCACTCTCAGTAAATTTCTATTCTTCACTGCATAATGCACTCCATAAAGCAGCTGAGACGCATTTGCTGTGGATGCAAAGACTTCGTTATAAAATCTCTCCACCTACGGATGCAACGGCAAACTGCTCTAACAGAATCCAGCATGATGACGACAAGACCTGCAGCAGAGCTGATAACTTACTGCGACTGTAGTTCCACGCGTTAATGAGTCAAGCAACGGAATTCGCAAAATACACTGCTGACGATGTTGGGGCTGCCAAGAACAACATATTCTGACTTAATGCTTATACAGTAGTGTACTGCACTACCCAAACGCTAGACCAGGCGTATTAGGCAAACTTTTTATTAACAGGCTACGTTGGATGCTAACATTTGGCAGATGGCAGGTAGTTGGCAGGTCAATGGATATAAACGAGATGTTAAAAATTAAATTGGCATTATTTCTGTAATGTGAACAAATTCAACAGAAATAAATAACTTAATGCACTTTGCTGATACAAGTGCTAGTTTGCTGACCAATCTGTACTGATGATTCTTCAAGTGTAGTGCCTTGACAAGAAAGCCAAAGCTAAAAAGTTTTAACGGTGCAAAGATGATCGAAACCCGATGAATTTTAAACAAAAACAGTTTCAAAATTTTTTGAACCTAGTAATTTAAAAACAATCTCAGAGAAAAATGTTTGGAAAAGACTTGTTCTGAAAATACTTGTAAGTACTAAGATTTAACGAAAGAAAAGCCAGGAATGCTTTGTGCACAGTTTTCAACTAATATTGACAGGTAAGCAAGAATGCATTGAATCGTTTTTATTTTCTATTGCAGTTGTTTTCACGAAATGTGTCAGTCTATGAAATCACCTACAAAAAGACCTGCAAACCCGAAAGACGATTTCGTATTTGTCATTTGCGGAAATGAATCTCGCTTTGTGACAAGTTTAGTAGCTGCTTCTTGTGGGAGGCTCGAACCAGCAACGCAAATAACGCCGAGCTCACTTGATTCCCCGCTCGACCAGACTCACTTTGTTGTTGTTTGTTCGTAGCTGCATTTTTAAGCACTTCGCGATTGCGCGCTCTGGGCATTGTGACGCAACGCGCCGTCACACAAGTAATGTTCTAAACTCAGGGTAATGGTTGTTGGATGATAATCAAATCAACACACTTCTTTTCAGCGAACTGGTAATTTTGACGTTTTGGTTCAACACTGTGCTTTTTGTACTTCTGTTCAAGTCTTATATCGATGTTTCTTTGCCAGTACAACGCTTTCTTTTTGACACAAGGGTAACAGTAGAGCCAAAGAAGCCTATTCACTGAAAGTGAAATTTGTAAACATATATTACTTTTTGAAACACGCGAATCTTTTTTGAACAATGATTTATTACATGACTTGCATTTGAAAAATACTCAAGGCTCCAAAAATATTTGCTCAGAACGTTTGAATGCATTATGAAATCCAAGCAGACAACATTGCATCAAGAGCTACTAAGGACAGAAAAACATCTGAGTGCAGGTTTTCAAATTCCACGAAAGTTAAGAAAACCAGAAATTTACCTGTTTGAGAAAATGACAAGTTTGCTTCAATTTTACGCATGCTAATGTCATATGACTTTACAATCCTCTCTACTTGAATGTAAGTTACACACAATCCTCAGTGCTTGACAAATACTTTGAACAACAGCAATTGCAAACATTCGAATAATGTCTCCTCTGGTTTATGAGATACAAAATCGATTCTTATGTTTCTGTCCGCGTCATTGCAACATGTTGTTTTGCAAATACTTAAAAAGATGCATCATCCTAAAACGGTTACTGTTCAATTTTCTTTTGATAAAGTTTAAAAAACTAAGATGGCATGGAAATTGTACGCCGGTTTGTATTCGAATCAAATTCGACATTTTAGAAACTCGTGACGCTATATGTAAAACGAAATGATCAGTTTGTACGGCGGCATGAATTAAAGTAAATGGCATGTATGACTATATGTTCAAAACAGCAGGGATCTTTTATTTGAGAACATGCGTACATGTTCTTTTCTCAATTAAATTGTTACCTATAGCCGCGACTGCGATAGAACTTGGCTCGAGCAACAACATCGTTGGAGTAATCATGGTTGGTCGTGCCGCGATCCAGTCCTCCCCACGACCGGACATTGCCGTGGCCAAAGTTATATGCTGCAATTCCTCCTTGAAGTTGTTGAGCAGCGCTCCATCGAGGAAACTTTTTCTCCACTCTATGTATCATGTCGATCAGGATTTGAGTTCCCTGCTTGAGATTTCCAATCGGATAGTTGGAACGATCCACTCTGTGATTGTTCTTATCAACCTGGAACAATGAAACATGGTCTTTTCACGATTTTGCAACAGCCTCTGTTGTAGGTTAGCTTGGCTTGCAGCTTCCAAATAGCTTTTACCTTTGTTTCAAAAATCACTTTTCAATCGGTCATAGCAATTTTAGTAAAAGCAACTTTACGAAACGGTTTGTTTATGTTTTTTGAGCTCGATCACTGTTTCTCCAGCCCCTAATGATCTTTTCATCATATTGAACAAAATTAAAGAGTGTAAACAAGTATTGCACAAAAATCTCTTAAGAAAGCTTATTTGGGGTTGTTGAAACATTGCCGCATTTGGCAATTATCTCAGAAATAAATCCTTCTCTGGAAGCATTGTCCCACTTTTTATGGAAACGTTATTAAATTTAAAATTTTTCGACTCGATTGTGACAGAGTTTACAAACCTGCATCAGACCGAATCCGTTACCGTGGTCACCCCAACCTCCTCTGGAAAGAGCTTTTCCAGCTCGACTTTCTCTGCTGATGATTCCTGATAAATCAAACCCATGTTGACTGTGATGCTACCACAAGAGAATGTACTACTTTGACTGTAGGTGTATGCTAAAACTAAATCCCGTTTTAATTATAAAGGAGAAAAAATTAAATTTGGTGCATGGCTGATTTAGTTGTTTTGGTTATGTTGAGTTTGGCTGATATTCAGTTGGTTTGACATATTCAAAATTCGCTTTACAACGTTTTGTAAAGGCAAGAGCAAAGTCAAATATAACAGTGCTTGTTCGTCATAACGAATGCGACAACCATCGAGTGCGGTTTCAGAGATGTTAACTTAAGCTGCTTTCCTATGAAACACCTTGAGTTTCGTTCATACTTATTGTGTTAACCACGAAAGGTATCTAAGAACGTACTAATGTTTTGTAGTTTAAATGAGTCCTCACATGATTTCAGCAAACTTCTGAAAATTTAATGGACATAAGTTTTACTTAGGTAAGCTTACGTCATAGGAATTTTTTAGTAGTTTAAATTTTGTTTCAATGTTCTGGTTAAGCACGTGCAAATGCTTACAAATTCAATGCAATTTCGATTCACAAAAATTTATATAGTTCTTTCACTGACCTGCGATGACCGCTGGATCGACTCCTTTTCTCCGTGCAACGGAACGAATTTGCCATTTGTAACGATTCATTGCTGAAAGATCGGTGTTCGCCATAGTTTCCGATGCTCTTACGCCTTTGATGTCGCGAATGAAAAGCAGGATTTGGACGACAGGCAAAAAGTTCCATTGAGCGTTTTCATGAAATATAACGAGGTTGTAATGAAATATTCGATTTTTTAAGGTCATCAATGATTGAAATCTGACCCAGTTCAACGTAGCTCTAATCAACATCGTCATGTGTTAGAAAAAGTTTTGTCCTGAACGGCAGTTAAACGTATCAAGGCTATTTTGTGTCTATTCATTAGATCAATCGTTTTTTTTCAAAAAACGTTTGTGGTTTGCTCTTGTGGTGTTACTCATAAAATGCTCCTATTTTTGTAAAAACACGCCAATACATCCGCAAACGTTCATCAAGCAAAGCATAATGCAAAATTTGAAACTTGTACAAAATAACAAAAAATTGGAATGAGTGCAAAAAAACACTTTTGTACAGAAAGTACAAAATGAATTGATTTGTTGGTTTCAGGCTGCGTCTATTACCTTGTTAATTAGAGCACTGGTGCCACGTCTAGCGAGTTTTCACTAGATTTAGTGATTTTCAGACTACCTTGGGATCTAGAGATTTTTCACTGCGATCTAGTGTTTTTTGCAAAGTATGTTTTTGAAGAAGGTTGGCTGTTTTTTTTTCAAATTTTCAACCCTTTCAAACCAGTAAACAATTGATTACGTGAATTGTTGTTTAAGTACTTGCACTAAAAGAACCAAAAAGTGCTTCTAATTTGAGTTTCTCACTGTTTTCACTTCCTTCATGTATACTGCTGCAATGTTGGCCATGACAGTATTTTCATTTTCCTTGCAGCAACACTGCGACTTCAGGTTGGTTGTTCTAAAATACTCCGTGAGTGGTGTCGTTTTCAGCTCTTGAAAACAGCTTGAGAATTGTTGGTATTATGTTTTCCAGGTTTCAGCATCGTCTATTTTACGAAACTTGCAAATGATGTAAACGTTTTTGGGTGATAAAGTAAATAACTAAATCATTTCAAGCGAAACTGCTGACTTCGACGCACAAATATTAAATCCAATGATTTTTTTCAAGTTTAGTGAATTTTTTTGTGAATCTAGTGGTTTTTGCAAAAAAGCCTGCGGCAGCAATGAATAAGAGTGCAACAACAGCTGTTAATTAATGCAACTTGAATAATATTTAATGCTGGACAGGCTTTATAGTGAACTTGCTTTAGTATCAGAGACACATTGGAAATCGTTTTATGTTTGTTCTCTGCTGCAAATGCTTTTTCACGTCTTACAGCGTCCTGCGGCAGATTCAAAATCCCCAAGGAAGGCATTCAGCGTGGCAAATAGTGGATGAAATGAGAAGATAAAACACAGCAGATAATTACGTAGCATAGGCTTGGAAACACAAAATATCACCATGATAGTTCAGTCCATCACTCCGGGCTGTTCTTCTTGAAGCACCTGTTGGGCGAAGTCCTCCAATGTCTCCGAATCCTGAAACAAAATAATTTTTTTCTGTTTGTTTTTCTCCCCGAGTATAAGAAACCGAGCTCGGCGTTATTCCTTGTTTAACCTTTTGCTGAAGTGAAGAGTATGACAAAAGCACAGATCCATGGCACCAGAAACCTCATCTCGGTCTTCTTGGGTAGATGCTGTGAACTTTTAAAAACTCTTTAAATCTAGACTATGCAGGATGGAAGTACAATTTTGTCATCAGCACAAACGATCCAAAAACTACAAAACCTTACGTCACGTTCATTACAAAAAGCGCAAGTCAAAAACTGTTTTATGAAGAATTTATTGTAAAAAATCACATGGTGTCCACTGCTCAGTTGTATTTAAATAAAGAGGTTTTGTGCGCTTGACAAATATTCAGATGCGAAAATTAGCCAAAATAGAGTGTTTAAAAAATGTCTTTGAAAAGCTTTTAAATCGCTTACAAAGTCTTTTGAAGAGATGTTTCAAATTGTTGGTGTTCTATGTTTATTTATTTCAAAACTTTTGTTTGAACCCAAGAGCTTTTAATCTTTTCCTGCTCATGGCCATTCAACTAGGAAAGATATTGGCGGTGGCGCAAAGCTTGTGATCTTATAGATTTAACACTTTTATAACTATAGATTAGCATTAACAGCTGTGCTATAGAAATTGCAATGATATATGTCATAACAATTCTGGTAAATGCAGCTTCAGCTAGCATTGCTAAGCAGGCGTTGCGTCACAAACATAACATTCAGGTCGAATTTTTTGCTATTTGTCACAAATAATAGTTTTTTAAATATTTTATTTGATCACAATGATACCATTGTGCAAGTCCCACATTACTTTCACTCTGATTTATGCCAAGCACTGTGGCCCACTGGAAAAAACGTCATGACGTTCCATTTGGCCATGGCCCATCGGCTGAAAGCCACTGGTCTAACCTTGTGACTCGCAGCGATGAATAAAGCAAACCATTTTGTTATGTTCTAATTTAATCATCTACATTAGGTAATTTTTGCCTCCCCGTACACTAAGACAAACGATCAACGCGTAAGCGTACTGTATAACGCTGTAACGTTGCATGTGCTTTTTACAAACAAATCAATTTATTCATATTAGTTAGTTCACTGAAGTGGAGACACAATCAACAACTTGAATAAGCGGACGAAAGCATTAATGGAGTTAAAAGGACACTCTTCCACAAACTAATAATATCGTATTCAGACAATTGAACGACATTAAGGTATTTGTAATTTTACTTATAAAAAACAAATTTAAATGCGGATTTTCATCTCCAACTGAGAGCTTTCTTGGTTTTTACCTGTTGTGTTAATGAAGCAATCTATCTTAAAAACAAGCTGCACTGATTTTATTTTGCTCCAGCATCAACTCTCATGTTGTCACAATTTCAAACTTTTTATCTTCTTGTCTCTCCGAATCGATCAACCTAATTTCACTGAAATGCTTGTCTCTTTGCAGAGAGACTAGGGTAAACGTTTTCCTTTATGTCCCTCGAGCACTCTCATTTCGTGTTTGTTTACTTATTGAAGTGACATGCAAAACTGCACTCAAATTTCCCTTTTTCCCAACGATTAAGCAAAAACAAGAAATGATTGAAATAGAATCGACACGCCATGCATTGTTGACCTTCCTTGCCGCACATGCACCTCACATCGCCAAATCTGGAACAGACTCTCACAGGATATAATTTCAGTGAACAGTGCAATAAATTTCGAAAGCGGAAATCCTTAGCTTCAGTCTTCAATAACAGTGAAAACCTTTCCATAGAGTTTCTTATGTATGCCAAGCTTTTCAACAACGGTTTGATTTGTTTGTTTGGCAAAGAGTGGCTTGTAGATTTTCGATCGCTGCTTGTTTTTTATGCATTGGAAACATGCATGCGTTGGTACAACAGTTGTTGTTCCTTTCCGATTTGAAATGCGCTGCAGGTTGTTTTGCATCATCAACCAGATCGGTCTGGGACACTCAAATAGCTTGCCAAACGCGAAATGTTCAATGAAGCAACAAACTTTACATAACAGTATTTCTCATCAGAGATTAAAATACTTAAACATTTTTCAAATCTCTAAATCATAACTTGCAAAAACAACAGGTGATCATAGGTGTAATTGTCTATGATTAAATATCCTTAAACTTTTTTCAAATATCAACGATTGAAATTTGATCCAGTTCAATGCATTTCTAATCAACATCGTCATGTAGTACAAAAAGGGTTTGCCCTGAACGGCGGTTATAAACGTTTCAAAGCTATTTTGTGTCTATTCATGGGTCAATCGTTTTTTTCAAAAAACGTTTGGGCTTTGCTCTCAGGGTGCCCTTCATAAAATGCTCTTGTTTTTTTGCTCATTTCTTTGTAGAAACCCTGCAACGTTAGGTTGATTGTTCTAAAATACTCCGTGAGTGGCGACGTTTTCAGCTCTTGACAACAGCTTGAGGATTGTTGCTATTATGTTTTCCAGGTTTCATCGTCTTTATTGTTAAGAAACTTGCAAATGATGTAAACGTTTTTGGGTGATAAAGTAAATAACTAAATCATTTCAAGCGAAACTGCTGACGTCGACGCACAAATATTAAATCCAATGATTTTTTTTCAAGTTTAGTGAATTTTTTTGTGAATCTAGTGGTTTTTGCAAAAAAGCCTGCGGCAGCACTGTATAAGAGTGCAACAACAGCTGTTAATTAATGCAACATGAATAATAATTAATGCTGGACAGGCTTTATAGCGAACTTGCTTTAGTACCAGAGACACATTGGAAATCGTTTTATGTTTGTTCTCTGCTGCAAATGCTTTTTCACGTCTTACAACGTCCTGCGGTAGATTATAAAATCCCAAGCAAGGCATTCAGCGTGGCAAATAGTGGATGAAATGAGAAGATAAAACACAGCAGATAATTACGTAGCATAGGCTTGGAAACACAAAATATCACCATGATAGTTCAGTCCATCACTCCGGGCTGTTCTTCTTGAAGCACCTGTTGGGCGAAGTCCTCCAATGTCTCCGAATCCTGAAACAAAATAATTTTTTTCTGTTTGTTTTTCTCCCCGAGTATAAGAAACCGAGCTCGGCGTTATTCCTTGTTTAACCTTTTGCTGAAGTGAAGAGTATGACAAAAGCACAGATCCATGGCACCAGAAACCTCATCTCGGTCTTCTTGGGTAGATGCTGTGAACTTTTAAAAACTCTTTAAATCTAGACTATGCAGGATGGAAGTACAATTTTGTCATCAGCACAAACGATCCAAAAACTACAAAACCTTACGTCACGTTCATTACAAAAAGCGCAAGTCAAAAACTGTTTTATGAAGAATTTATTGTAAAAAATCACATGGTGTCCACTGCTCAGTTGTATTTAAATAAAGAGGTTTTGTGCGCTTGACAAATATTCAGATGCGAAAATTAGCCAAAATAGAGTGTTTAAAAAATGTCTTTGAAAAGCTTTTAAATCGCTTACAAAGTCTTTTGAAGAGATGTTTCAAATTGTTGGTGTTCTATGTTTATTTATTTCAAAACTTTTGTTTGAACCCAAGAGCTTTTAATCTTTTCCTGCTCATGGCCATTCAACTAGGAAAGATATTGGCGGTGGCGCAAAGCTTGTGATCTTATAGATTTAACACTTTTATAACTATAGATTAGCATTAACAGCTGTGCTATAGAAATTGCAATGATATATGTCATAACAATTCTGGTAAATGCAGCTTCAGCTAGCATTGCTAAGCAGGCGTTGCGTCACAAACATAACATTCAGGTCGAATTTTTTGCTATTTGTCACAAATAATAGTTTTTTAAATATTTTATTTGATCACAATGATACCATTGTGCAAGTCCCACATTACTTTCACTCTGATTTATGCCAAGCACTGTGGCCCACTGGAAAAAACGTCATGACGTTCCATTTGGCCATGGCCCATCGGCTGAAAGCCACTGGTCTAACCTTGTGACTCGCAGCGATGAATAAAGCAAACCATTTTGTTATGTTCTAATTTAATCATCTACATTAGGTAATTTTTGCCTCCCCGTACACTAAGACAAACGATCAACGCGTAAGCGTACTGTATAACGCTGTAACGTTGCATGTGCTTTTTACAAACAAATCAATTTATTCATATTAGTTAGTTCACTGAAGTGGAGACACAATCAACAACTTGAATAAGCGGACGAAAGCATTAATGGAGTTAAAAGGACACTCTTCCACAAACTAATAATATCGTATTCAGACAATTGAACGACATTAAGGTATTTGTAATTTTACTTATAAAAAACAAATTTAAATGCGGATTTTCATCTCCAACTGAGAGCTTTCTTGGTTTTTACCTGTTGTGTTAATGAAGCAATCTATCTTAAAAACAAGCTGCACTGATTTTATTTTGCTCCAGCATCAACTCTCATGTTGTCACAATTTCAAACTTTTTATCTTCTTGTCTCTCCGAATCGATCAACCTAATTTCACTGAAATGCTTGTCTCTTTGCAGAGAGACTAGGGTAAACGTTTTCCTTTATGTCCCTCGAGCACTCTCATTTCGTGTTTGTTTACTTATTGAAGTGACATGCAAAACTGCACTCAAATTTCCCTTTTTCCCAACGATTAAGCAAAAACAAGAAATGATTGAAATAGAATCGACACGCCATGCATTGTTGACCTTCCTTGCCGCACATGCACCTCACATCGCCAAATCTGGAACAGACTCTCACAGGATATAATTTCAGTGAACAGTGCAATAAATTTCGAAAGCGGAAATCCTTAGCTTCAGTCTTCAATAACAGTGAAAACCTTTCCATAGAGTTTCTTATGTATGCCAAGCTTTTCAACAACGGTTTGATTTGTTTGTTTGGCAAAGAGTGGCTTGTAGATTTTCGATCGCTGCTTGTTTTTTATGCATTGGAAACATGCATGCGTTGGTACAACAGTTGTTGTTCCTTTCCGATTTGAAATGCGCTGCAGGTTGTTTTGCATCATCAACCAGATCGGTCTGGGACACTCAAATAGCTTGCCAAACGCGAAATGTTCAATGAAGCAACAAACTTTACATAACAGTATTTCTCATCAGAGATTAAAATACTTAAACATTTTTCAAATCTCTAAATCATAACTTGCAAAAACAACAGGTGATCATAGGTGTAATTGTCTATGATTAAATATCCTTAAACTTTTTTCAAATATCAACGATTGAAATTTGATCCAGTTCAATGCATTTCTAATCAACATCGTCATGTAGTACAAAAAGGGTTTGCCCTGAACGGCGGTTATAAACGTTTCAAAGCTATTTTGTGTCTATTCATGGGTCAATCGTTTTTTTCAAAAAACGTTTGGGCTTTGCTCTCAGGGTGCCCTTCATAAAATGCTCTTGTTTTTTTGCTCATTTCTTTGTAGAAACCCTGCAACGTTAGGTTGATTGTTCTAAAATACTCCGTGAGTGGCGACGTTTTCAGCTCTTGACAACAGCTTGAGGATTGTTGCTATTATGTTTTCCAGGTTTCATCGTCTTTATTGTTAAGAAACTTGCAAATGATGTAAACGTTTTTGGGTGATAAAGTAAATAACTAAATCATTTCAAGCGAAACTGCTGACGTCGACGCACAAATATTAAATCCAATGATTTTTTTTCAAGTTTAGTGAATTTTTTTGTGAATCTAGTGGTTTTTGCAAAAAAGCCTGCGGCAGCACTGTATAAGAGTGCAACAACAGCTGTTAATTAATGCAACATGAATAATAATTAATGCTGGACAGGCTTTATAGCGAACTTGCTTTAGTACCAGAGACACATTGGAAAT
>Ga0210059_1014349_pt1 | contig 11723 bp, 1 predicted proteins | sample Ectturendosymbi2_FD_188042 | JGI IMG/M metagenome (GOLD analysis project Ga0210059, IMG submission 188042) | Ecteinascidia turbinata endosymbiont from Florida, USA - Sample 2 (SPAdes) (version 2) | ecosystem: Host-associated > Tunicates > Ascidians > Unclassified | place: Key West, Florida... | reverse complement strand
TTTGGCTGGAGGGACACTTTGAGTAGGCCGCGTTTAGCGGATAGATAGACAGATTTATTTGGCGGTAATGAGTTCATTGCGCGAGACGTGCTCTTCAAGGAAACGAACGCCCGGGACCGAAAAAACGCAGTGGTTACCCAGACATGTGCCCCAGCGGAGGGTTAGGGGAGGGCCGTACCTTCTAATTTGATCGTGAAACATATTAATAAAACAAAATGGTACACAGAAAATGCATTATTCATTGTTCTTGTGCAAATGCACTATATCTAGCGCAAGCAATTCTGTGAGACAAATGTAACCTCACACACTTTTCAACAAATTATATAAATCAGGAATATATAGATTTATTGGACAAAGACACGTGTTTAAAGTATTGATATAGCCTCCAGCCTCTTTTTTTCTGAAACTTTTGGTCATTTGTCTCCTGTTAGTATTAAGATTTGCTTTAACAGCACTCACTAGTTTGTATTTTCGAACATTATGACCGAATTGACTTTAATGCTTTTTTGTCATTTGAAAAAAAATTCAGTCTATGATGGAAAAATGACCAAAAATAACCTAGCCTCTAGCTGATCTTCAGGCACAAGATGGGGAAAACATAAAGCCTCATTTGCTATTTGAATCTTTTGTGAGATCTTCAGCTTCAAAGAAATCTAAAATCACTAATCTGGCAGCAAATCATTACTCCAACGCAAATTGATTATTATTTTGCACGAATAGAACAACCAAAGAATTAGAACATTCTGACATAAACATGAACATCAAATTCTTCAGCTGGCGTCTGGAACAACAGCCGTTCACCCAAATGCAAATCTTTCACTTCTTTAAACAACCGTTTGTTATTCATTCATGTTACTTCTGCTGCGCGAGCAACTGCATGGCTGACTGTACTGGATGGTAAGCAACTTACAGTATTTGATAATGATATTGATGCGGGTGTGAGGGTACCGACTGAAGACGTTTTGTTTAAAACCGATTAACTAAGTACTTTTTTTACGTGATGATCGTATGCGAACATTCACATTGTAATGACCGGAAGATATGTTTATTATGCCAAATTTTTATTTGAAAAAACAGATTTGACGGGATTTTTCATAATTAAACCGATGGACCTAGATACCCCGATGGACTAAAAAAAAACATATCTGGGTGGAAAAAAACAGCAGTGGGAGCCCTGCCACTGGACTGTTATTTTGTTGTACACTTGGTTGTTTGTTTTGGTTAATTGTTCCTACTGTGACCTTTTCCTTTCCAATCTAAAGCGGGCATCTGGAGTTGCAATTTTTCAATTAGATTCTCTTAATTGGTAGCTTTACTGTTTGTGGGTTATATTCAATTATATTTTGTATTTCATGTACTTCGCAGAGCTGACGATGCCTACTTCGTAGGCGAAATATATGCTCTGTTAAATTTTTAGTGTCTGATTCTTTGCTGGTAAAGGATTTCGTTCGAAAGACAGTGTTACTAAGTACAGGTATAAGAGATGATCATGGAGCCGAAATGCAGGAGTGGACGCCTGCCGGAGTTTGGATTTTAGACCGGAGCAAGAGCTGCAGTCAATATGTTATGTTCTAGCCGGAGTCAACATCAAGGTCTGTGTAGGAGCCAATCAAAATTTTCAAGGAACCTCTTTAGATTTCTGTAATGATGCTCGTTGTTGTCAAACAGAATATAATTAAATGAGACGTGTTTTCTGACCTGCGTCGTCATATATCACAAAATTGTGACACTGGGTAGGAGTATTTCACCACTAATGATGGTTTCAGAAGTTAGTGCCTATACAAAATAAAGTGTGTAAGTGACAATGCAGTTCGGGAACTTAGGAATCCATGCCGTAACCATGGGATTGTTGGACTAATGATGTGGGCAAGAGCACAAGACAAACGAAAAGAATAGTGGTCAACAAAACAGGCTATAAAGAAGTAACAGTGTGCCGAAATGACCTACAGCATAGTGATAGGTCTTGACAAGTAAGAAGTGATAATAATAACATTTTATTTCAGACACATGATCCATGTCATAGGCACAATCAAACGACGCAAGAACACAAAAAAATAGATAGCCATAACGCATTACAGAATAGCTAGGTGTTTGCACGGGACCGCACTGGTAGGAGCAAATCAATTTAACAGCACCGCAACTCTGTAGCGTCTCATAGGCGGATCCAGGATTTTTTTTAGGGGGGGCTCAAGGACGAGTTCATCCGGATGTGTACTGACTGTATATCAGTGAAGACCCAACTGCTCATACACGGTTAATAACCATACAAATTTTGGCTAAATTGCATTCTCACCATTACCCAGCCTTACTGGGACGTTTCCGGAACAGAAGCGGCCTTCAAAACAATTTAGAAATTCTACTCAAACTTATCTAACCTTGAAAAAGTAACTTGTTGAATGTCGGAAAAGTTTTATTATTCGCGAAACAAACACAGGTCCACGCCAAAAAACGCGTGGAGCAGGCATAAAAGCAGTCCCGTCGCCAAGGGGGGCTTTGGTGGGCTTAGCCCCTCCAAACAAAGCTCTAAGCCCCCCAAACTAAAATATGAAACATTATATATCAGTGGAATTTTTGTGAAATTTGAATGTCAAGACCCCCCTGCACACACATCAAGCCCCCCCGCACAAACGTAAAGCCCCCCTATTGACGACTTTCTGGCGTTCGGTTCTGCATAGAAGTGACACAAAAACTACACGAAGAAACCTGAATTGCTGCCAATAACTGTTGTTGGCAGTCTGTGCAAAATCCATGCCGTATTGTGTTCGAAAATTGCAGATTCTCATGATAGAAGTTCATGACATTCGGATATGAAAATTTGTTTATTTTCGGAACATTTTCCGATTTTTATTGCATAACACCAAAGACGTAACGAGTAGGGCAAAGGGGAATATTCCCCGGATGCCGAATCACTGCGGGGGGCCAAAACTCACAACAATGCCTAAGCACTTTTTCAAAACAGTACATTTGCTTTCGAAAGACCTCAGGTTCGAATATGGGGCGCCAAACTTGTTTCTTGTTCCAGGCGCCATCTAACCTCGTTACGCTCCTACACATCACGATTGTCTAGCTAAAATGGCAAATTTTTTTTACAAAATTACCTGCCCATCAGTGGTAAACTATCAATCACAAAAAATTTGAAACAAAATGCTGTTGATTATCGAAATAGTTTGACCATCGAAAATAACTTAAGGTCGAAAAAAAGGTATATTATTTCGAAAACAAGCACAACTTTCCCTCCCCCAAAAAACGCTTGGGGTATGCGTAGAGACAAACATGACAAAAAACTCGAAAGCAATTATGCTGGCACTTTGCCTGGAAGTTGTTTATTGCATCACAAGGGCATTGAAAATGTTTAGACAACATTTTTCCACGTCACAGCGGGAAACGTGAAGTTTGCAGTAGGCCTATGTCAATGACAAGATTCTCATCCATTCAATATTTTGTACGAAACGCGACTATATCGCGGTAACGAAATTTTAGAAATGCTGTTCAGTAGGTTGAAAAAAATTATTAGAGACAGCAGAATATTGGTTGCTAGAAAGGCATCTTATTTCGTGCTGAGCTGAACTTTTGTCCAAAAATTGTTGCTGGCAGGCAGGGGTGTATCGCTAAAATTAGAGGTGTCGGAACCGGGCTCGTAACCAGCTTGGGACACCAGGGGGAGAGGAGTTTTCTGAGAGGGGACCAAATTTTTTAAACTACGCCCAATAATTTTAAACTATGTACCAAATATTTCTCCAGGGGGGGGGCGAAAAATTTTGCATGGAGAGGCTTCGCCTCCCCTCGTTATGGGCCTGGTGGGAGCGCCGTTCCCACACTAAACATAAAGGAAGACTGATTCGTTTACAAGAATTTCCGCACTGGGTCTTCCTGTTTCACTTTAGTGCTACGGTGGTATGCACGAGATAGCTTGTCATTTATTTATTTATGCTGCTCCAGGCGCTACACGTAGAAATTGAAATGAAAAATCTAAATCTCCAAGTAACGTTACTAGTGCAAAAAAGTGTGGGAACGCCATTCCCACCCCACTACACCCTTGCTGACAGGTCTGATGCTAAGCAGTAGTCATCTTTAGCATAGCCTGCAGCTAATCTAGCACGCTTCATTTTAAGCCTACCTGACATGTAGGCTACGTTTTACGGTTAGGTTTGCTGTTTTGGAATTTACGCTGTCATTGAGCGCTCTAACCTAGCCTGTAGTTAACTGCATTGTAAGTTCGTTGTAGCGTAATTTTAATGTCTTCGCTTAATACAGTAATAACATGAGCTGAACTCATTCATAAAAGCTTGTAGGAAAAAATAGCATGATCTGCAGCTTATTCCAATTTTGTCCACAGTCTGCTCCGTCTCGTCTCCACGAGGGGTGTTGGTGGGCTTAGTGCCCCACAATCAAAGCTCCAAGCCCCACAAATTTAAACACGAAACACTATAAATCAGTGGAGCTTGTCATTTTTTAGAATGTCAAGCCACCCCGTCAAAACGCAAAGCCCTCTATTGAAACTTTATAACGACTGTTCTGGGTTTGCTGCTTATCCATCTTTTGTCCACAAGAAGCCCAATCTGACCCAAATGAAACAAGAGTTTAAATAGTTACGTGCGCAGTGACATGGACAGCCAAAAATTTTGGGTGGGTCAAAATGTTTAATTTTCGGGGAGCAACAGCATATTGTTTGAGATACTGCCTCTTTAGCTCAAAATGACTAGATATTCTAAAAATTTGGAGGGTCCCTGGCCCACTGGCCCTCCTGGTTACACTTAAGTACGCGAGGTATATATAACGAATATGTAATGTAACAAATACTTTATGTAAACACTTACCTATTTATATAACATTGGGACCATATTTTTTATGTAAATCTTGTTTATTAGAAGTTTCATTTATAGTGAAATAAACACATTCGGACTGTCCAAATTCAGCAAAATAAGCTTTGCATTTAATATTTTCGCCCCTATCCCTGTGCAAGAAATAGTATATTTAAAGGCTATGAAAAAAATCACCCCAATGGACGTTTCTGTGTCAGGAACCATCGATCAACAAACGTATCTGAAAAGTTTAGGGAGGGCTTCAGCCCCCTTAACCTCCCCTGGATCCGCCTATACGTCATGCACCCATCATGATTGATAATTATTAGGGCAAGTTTTTGCAACTTTTGCAACTTTTTTTACGCCTTCCGAAATACTCAAAATATATGTAGTTCAATGTTTTGAGCTGTTTCCAGGAATTTCATATTGCAACTTTTTGCAACTTTTTCGATTTTACGTGCACTTTTTACTACAAATTTTATTAAGTGTTGCGCAAAATGTAAAAGTGTAATTTAAAAAATACTACAAAACTATTTGAGTTTAGTTCTATTCTCTTTGACTGCATGAAAAATAACTATATGACGGATAACTGCGTCTCAATGTTATCTATGACGAAACAGTTGGTTTGCAAGCTAGAAGTTTTACAACCCCAGCCAAGTACGACAGTGCCCGAACTCAATTAGAGGTGGAAGGGAAGTGCGGAAAATCTTGGCTTTTGGACAATCCGCGCAAACGAAAATAGGTTGTATCAAGTTTTTCGCAGTCAAATGTGCCCATAAATGCAACTTACTGCGCATAAATGCAGGGTTTTTGTAAGGTGTTTTAGGGACCCGATTCGGGTCCCCAGAATTGAAAATCAAGTCCTTAGAATCAGAGAAAATTATGATCGGGTCTCTAGAATCAAAGAAAATCGGGTCTCAACGAGTCCATACCGGGTACCTAACAGTTTCCTTAAAAAAAACTGATAAATGCAACTTTCGTTGAAAATAAATGCAACTTTATCTCTTTTTACTGCAACAAAAACTTGCCCTAATAATTATACAAGGATTCCAGTGGTGCGAGAGATGAAGGCATTCTAACATCAAAACGTTGAGGTAAACAGCTAACAGAGAAAAAATGAAAGATAATTAAGATGGGGGTGGGCAGTGGCGCAAAGAGGCATGCAAACTGTTCCAATCAAGGTTTCAGATGATTTGCAACGCTTATATCATGAGATCGCCAGGCAAATAAATTATCCTAAATTTACAAGCATCCAATTAATTTTCCTGAATTGTAAAGCAGCCCAAGGAAGGATTTTCGTTGTTATGCAAAAACAATACTGATGAAACGCGTACACTGGTACAGCGCATCAACAACCAATGTGCAGTGGAATATTTATTTGCATGTTCAGATTTCTATTTTATCCACCACTTGCATACGCCAACCTCTGCTCTCATTTTGGAGCAATATTGAACAAAATTGGACGTTTGCCCTCATAGTTGTAGCTTTAAAGATAACCCATATTGTTTTGCAGCTCTATTGCCTTCATTAACTTTGAAAGGGATTGTAAGGTATGAGCAATGCTCATCTTGCTAATTTTTTGCGGGATTTGCTTGCACATTCATGTTAATGGCTTAGTTTGGCACAGTCATAATTTAGAGTTTTGTGAGCACATGGTTAATGTACGATTCAACATTTGTAAACAGTTGATCAGCTCCTGACCTTGCAGATTTCACATGAGTATTTTGTAAAAATTGAAAGTTAACGCTCAATTAAAATAATTGTCAATCATCTGGTCAACTTGGAGCTTGAACTACTTAACTAGTGTTTAAACAGTTAGCACGTTATAACTTTAATTACTGTAGAACTTATGGTTTTGAAGATGTAGGCTGTATTTGATAAGCAGTGTCTATTTTGCTTCATGGGTAAAAACTGTTTTGAAGTTATTTGGTCAGTAGCTATACACATTTGTTTGAAATGATCATATGACAACTTCACAAATCACAATACATGACAAGTTTGGAATGCATGACCGACATAGCTGACCGTAACGTCTAATGTAAGTGCAGGCAAGCTTTTAGTGGCTTTTTGTCTACATTGTGTAAACTATAGGCTAAGCCATAACTCTACACATCAACATGTTGTCTCTCTGTATTGTGCTTGTCACGTGACCACCTCAACCATTTGTGTTCAATCAAAGGCAAAATAGCCAGGGCATATATATTGCCTCATGAGGCAAAATAGACACTATCCCTTTGATATGAGTTATTTGGGATTTTCGGAGTGTTAACAGGAGTCGGAGTTGATGTTTCAAAATCTTTCGGAGCAGGAGAAGGAGTCTTAAAGCTAGGAGCAGGAGCAGAGTCGGAGTCTGAAAAATGTGACTTCGCTCATCTCTGATAGGTATCACTGTGTGCATATAACAATCATGAGTAAAGAAGCGAGACTGGATCAATGACAGTCACACCAATTCCGTAACTCTGACGGCACGATACATAAGAGAGGGACTTCTATCACTGGTCATAGTCATGGCTCAAGAGTTAAATAAAAACATGATGTACAATCCCGACGGATGTGAGAAACTCCACTGAAAGAAACTTAACAGATTAAATGCAGTAGTGTGTACTGAACCGAAATTTGCGAAGAAGTTCAAAACAAAATTATCAAATCCAAATCGAATCCACATCTGGTTGAGCAAAAGTTGTAAAAATCCATCAAAATACTAAAGTGTGGCAAGATTGAAATCCAAATCCAAGTCCATGTTCATATCTGTCAAGCAGCACCTTCTTTGCTTTTATGCAACATTCACTTTAAATACTAAAATTTCTTAGTCTTTCTCATCAAAAGTACGTGTATTTTTGTGTAAACTTTTCTTGTTTTGGTTATATGAAGTACTAAATCCTTTGCTTATTGAACTCTACAATCGAAAAAAGCTACCTACCTTTGAGTTTGAACGTTCTTGTGTTAGAGGATTTATCCAATCTTGTGCAAATAGAACAGTAACTTTCTCATATATTGGATGTTGAATGAGATGGTAACAAAATTCCCGCATAAGTCACAACATACCATTTGGTTAAAGTTTAGAGTTTTGACATGCTAATTTAGTAAGTAACACAACCTTTTGGCCAGGCCGGAAAGTAGCTATGACAGACGAAACTAGTGTTGAAACAGAAAAGCAGAGGTGGGCAGTACAGGATACAAAAATAGCAAGCCACTCTAATGAGCTACTTTTCCAACAGCGATAGTGGTAGAGCAGTGGTTTTCAACCTTTTTCATGCAGCGACCCATTTTGCAATCCAATTTAACCTAACGACCTCTTTCTAAAGATTTCCAGTCAGGCATATGAAATACAGTTGCGTTTGCACAATAGAAAATCACAATGAATGTTTTATCAGAAGTTCTCGCGACCCTAGAAAAATGTCAAACAACCCCCAGGTTGAAAACCACTCTGGTAGAGTCACTTTTTTTCAAAACTTAGCGGAAGAGGTAATGAGCTAAACACTTAACCGCTACCGCTAGTCGCTATTTGGCATTCGTGGTGGTCCAAACAAAAGTTGCGCAAGACCACTGCTGTCCGCAGACGTTGGGACCAACTGCTCTTCTTTTTTTTGGTCTGAAGTAAATGTCAACATGATATTTTTTTGGCTTGGGCTAACGTAAATGTATTTTACTGCACGTACAGGCTAATCTAAGTTCATGTTAGTGGTACTGCACGAGACATAGCTTTGACGGTCAGTCGAAAACAGCACTGTTTTAGTACTATCGCCACGTCCAGGTTATTTAATGTCGTTTTAAGAAGTAAAGCGAGTATTCGAATTTTCGGCAGATATTCAAGTTTTAGAAATCAAGGTGAAGAGTGCACACTTTATGACTATTTGAGCTATGTGTTCTCGAGTGGTCTATACTGATGGCATCAATGGTGCTGAAAAGAAAAATGTAGAAGGTTGATCTGGCTAGAGTTGATAGCTAAGAATTTGAGAGCTTGTGTTAACGTACGATGTCGTTCTTATAATTTGGTTTAGAACTTGGTTGCGCAAATTGGACGCGCGGCTTCATTAGAAAAGCTTGTTGAAAGAAAACCCGGCGTTTATTTAGAATGCTTAGAGATGAACGTATTGCGTGGCGTAGTGAAGCGCATCAATTTCCAAGAGTGTTGTTTTAAAATTTTCCTTTCAAGAACGTTTAAATCATATTAGCAATCACATTATGTTCACAAACACGCTATAGCTGCATTGAGCAGACACACTATTTCGTCAGCGGACTATAATTAGCTCAAAGTCCAGCCAATCAACCGAGAGGTCACCTTCCAGCCAGTCTTAGTGATCCAGAAGGCACTTTACGGAACGTATCTGGCAACCCTATCCCCAAAATATATCATTTCCATAATTTTCCCCCCATTTTGCCAATTTTACAAAAAGGTCGTATTACGGTTGAGTGAGCATGGTGACGTCATCAAAACGCAAACAACGAAGGTTCATCCCCCAAAGTTTTTTAGCAAATTCGGTCCCTGCAAGCAGCCTCCCATTCCATTCTTACGATCGCAGTGATTTTGCGAGGCATGTCTGCCACATAGTAGCCTAGTTCATCGCAGAGACGCAAGGTTACAATTCGCGAGCTACAGAACTTAACGCCAGAAATTAAAAAGTTAGGATTATTATCAATAGCTTATGATATTATTGAAAGCCTGGTGAGAGCCGCACAAAGGTGCTTGGGAGCCGCATTAGGCTCTCGGAACCGCGGATGAGAATCACTACATTAGATTCACACGTGACCGACTTTCAGGGTACCTCAGAGTGTAACAGTTGTTTCGTCACAATACAATTTTCAAGAGAAATACTACCATCTGGTCGACTGATACCTACTGGCATTTACTCGACAAAAAAACTTCCCTCGCTAAAAATGACTAAGTGGCACGCGCATGTCGCACATATGGCTAAGCACATGGACATCGTGTGGGGCCCGCTTCGGTGAAGGACCCTTGGCCCCTTTGGCCCCCCATAAATCCGGTGCTGACAAAAAACATCGAGGTTGCGAGATTACAATAGGTTTGCAGTCTTTTTACACAGCTAGAGCATTTTTCTGTTTTTGTTCGACTTCAATCGTTTATTCCCGACAAATTAAAGTCAACGAACACTTAATTGCGCACAATTTCATCCCAAGCTACCACACTGGTTACTCAAGCAAAGGTGAATGATCAACCTTACGTTACAAACTCTTTACATTTTTTCTCGTGTAGTGTTGAAAATTGCACATGTAGTAATAAGTTGGCATGATTCCACAGAGGTGGACAACGGCTGCTTCAGTCAGACACAGTTGCGCTACCTGCTATCGCTTTTTGCTAAATGTAATAGCGGCGGTATCGCTATTGAATAGAAATAGCATCGAACTACCGCTAGTCGCTATCATCCCTTGTAGTGCATTTAAAAAAATATTTTTGCTGCAGTTTTACCAATGAGGGTTTATTCTAAAAACCCTAACCTTTAAATGAGAAGTTTCTTCGAAAAGAAGTGTGATTTGTTACGAATGTCTTTTTTTGAAAACCATGATTTGGAATTGATTGGTCATCGAACAGTTATGATATAGTTATTTATATTTTGCAGTGAATGCGCATATAAATGAACCTCAGAATACAGATACATCCATAGAGTGGATTTGACTTTGTGGACAGCTATAGGTTTATTACTCATCCTTTTCAACTCCGATTTTTGCTAGAGTCGAATAAAGAACGGAAGAAGATGGGCAGCAATAAATGATTAAACTCTTCCTCAGGGTTTCAAGCGCGAGTAAACTGAATCATTTTTTAATAGTCCCACAAAGATGGTTTAAAGTGATCAGTGTTGTTCAAAAGTTTCGTTACTTTACATCATGACTGTCGTGTTCAGTGTTTATTGTTTTATGGCAGGCCATTTTAAAATCGTAGAACAAATCGACGTTTATCACTGTACATAATGTTTTCTTATAAATTAAAACCCCCAAGAAGGTGGTATTCAGTGGCGTAGCTAAGCGGGGCGGGGGGCGGTCCGCCCCTGGCGGCACTTTTATGGGGGCGGCACTATGGGCTGTGCTGTGGGTTATAAACCTGCAAAGGCTGTATTGAAATAAAGGTGGGTTTAATGTCGGGACACTACTCGCAGTTGAAGGACCTTTTTGAATTTGAGTTATCTAAACTATGGTATGTGTATTGCGATTGTTATCTTAGCCAAACAATAAACAATCGTGTATGAGGGATGTTGTATCAATAGGCTTTTTTACATGAAGCTGCAACACGGTTTTCAACACACTTATCAACTCACTTGATGTCAAATCTTACGGATTCGCCACACGGTTGATTGATCGAGTGTTGGGTCGTTGTTCACGTTTGATCGTAGTCCTTATATGACGTTATAGAACTTAGTAGGAATATGGTGGATGACTGTGGGCAAACGTTTGGCTGTGGTGCAGTGACGTAGCCAGCCCAAAAATTTGCGGGGGGGCAAAAAATTTGGGGGGCCAAAATGTTTGATTTTAGGCGAATGACAATATTTTGCTTAGAAAAACGCTTCTCAAAGCACAAAATGGCTATATTTTCTAAAAATTTGGTGAGGGCAATGGACCCTTAGGCCCCCCTGGCTACGTCTATGCTGTGGTGAACTCTAAGCTTTTGTAAGTGCTCTTAAGTTTTGTACCTGCGAATAAAAGCGCATTGTTGGGTCTAAAAAACATTTCTGTGTAAATCCAATAAATGTGTAGTTGGACTTGCGCTCGTCAAAATTGATTTCCGTGTGCGTGTGTAAATATATTCTAGCTCAGTATTTTTCATCAGGGGTTCCGCAAAACATGTAGTGGGGTTACGTGAGTTTTAAGGGTTCCGTGAGGGTTCCTCGTTTTTTTAGGGGAAATGATTTCTTGCTTCAGTATGTTGATGCGTCATTATGAAAATTTTAGATCACCGTGCTGCATTCG
>Ga0210059_1014348_pt1 | contig 11724 bp, 7 predicted proteins | sample Ectturendosymbi2_FD_188042 | JGI IMG/M metagenome (GOLD analysis project Ga0210059, IMG submission 188042) | Ecteinascidia turbinata endosymbiont from Florida, USA - Sample 2 (SPAdes) (version 2) | ecosystem: Host-associated > Tunicates > Ascidians > Unclassified | place: Key West, Florida... | reverse complement strand
GCCGCCTCAGGAGCGCGACGCGTGATGTCAGCTTCTTGCGAAGTGACTCAAGGTGTCGGCGATACGTGAGCGACCTGTCCGACGTTACTCCGAGGTATTTGGGCTCGGAGCAGAAGGGCAGGGTTTCGTTGTTGTATTTGACTTCAAGCTCACGTTTAGCTTCCTTGTTGTTGAGGTGGTAGGTTGCCGACACCGACTTTGTAGTGCTGAGCTTTAGCTTCCAAGTCTGGAGGTATTCATCTACAGTTGCCATGTCCTTGGTCAGCACCCTTCCGCTGCCTGTCAGTCTCCATCAGCATGCATACTTTCTGGAGACGGTTGTTGGCAGGTCAGAGATGTAGATGTTGAAGAGAAGGGGCGCCAGGACAGATCCTTGTGGTACGCCGTTCTTGAGTTTAGCGTTAATTACAAATAAGCTTGGTGTTCCATTCAATTGATCACCCGATATTGGTTCGTATTTATATCTTGGAATTGCGGTTTTACTGTTCGTCTTCCGCTAAACCTTTTCCAATGATGAAAGGTATGTAAAGCATCTCGCAATTGGGCTTTCATGTCCTGACATGGGGGGGGGGAATCTGTTTAACAATCCAAAGGTGTTTGTGTAGGATTGCATCCGAAATGTATACTACCGAATTCTTACCCAAATGTTTTTTTGAGATATTATGATGTCATATATTGAGATATTGTGATGTCATACAATAGGAATTAAAAGCCTTGGCGTACATTTCGAGAACAGAGCCCGTTCCAAAAACAATGTGCCCACGCCCAATTTTACACCAGTATATTTACACGGGGCCTTGCGCTTCAAAATTTCTACCAAAATACATTTCTCGAAATCGATTTGGGAGATGAGGTCAACCATGTTGTTTCGAAATTAGTTTTGCCTGATCTGGAACACTGCCGGGGGTCACCATTCCGGGTCCGAGCAGACTTCGGCATAATGATGCTGAAAGCCTTAAAGATGTACAGTTCATAAAACAGCAGAACTCCCCAACCGCAGCCACACCAACGGTTGGGTTGCAGCTTGGTGTCATGCGCAGAAAATAACCACGAAGCAAGCGTTTTTGCAGTTAACCACTGAATCGTCTTCGGTAAACTTGAACTCGCAAGTTTGTTTAGACTTCGTAAGTGCTGAAGTTCACTAGTTGGGCGATGGAACATTCCTAAGCCGCGTCATTCTTTAAAGGAATTAGTGCTTGTGAAACTTGTCTCAGTATTTAGCCTCCGTTGGCAGGTGTTCTGATGCATGCTCATGGAATCTGGAAGTCAGTCAAGGATGCTCGTGATGGTTCTTGGTAACCGCTACTGCTGCGTATAGCTGCAGCGCCATAACGAAATTGACAAAGACAGTGGCGCACTCCATGGCCTTAGTTGCAGCACAACAGTGACCTACGTAACACATTTACTTATGTAGCTGATACTGTGCTTTTCCAGAACATGATTACTTTTAGTCTGCTGTAGTTTGACCTTGAAAACAGAGTGGTTGCAAAATTTTCACACCTCAGCTAATTTTTAGTGGCTAAACCATATCTTTGTAGTTTTTCAGCTATATTAATTTTTAGCGGTTTGCTTCGTGAACAACATTGTCCATCCGTTGTTCCTGAAACAAGTAATTCAGTTTCGTCAGTCAAAATCGGGTATTTACTGTTTGCTCATACCCGCGGTATACATCGATTGTTACATTTCAGAGCGTGTACAATACATCAGACATAGCCAGTGTCATGGCTTTTTAAAGGTTTGATCTTGGTGACCGTAACTATTTCATCTGAATACCTAGATAGTCAGAAAGCGAGGTTTTAGTGTATTTTGACGGTAGTTATGCAGTGAGGCTCTACTGTATTTTGAGAGACGTTTGGAAAAATTTTTAGAGACCGTTTCGGTCTCTCAAAACAACTTATAAAAACACTGGCCAGTGTGTATTTGAATAAAGGTCGACGTCGAGCAACATCCAACTACAGGGTGACACAAAAAAACGGTCATCACCAAAAATCGAATAACTTCCAAAATTTTATTTAGATTGACACAAAACTTCAGCTACATTAGGTCAAGCCTGTGTAACAGACATCTCCAAAGTTTCAAGTCTGTTCTACAAAAACTTTTTGTTTCACTGGCGCTCAAAAAATGTGCTCCAGATGAGCTCCCCGGCGCTGCAAGCACATTTGGATCCGGCGGGGAAAGTTCTCGATTGTCGTCCTCGAACCAGAATGGTCCAATGATGCCATGTTTGGAGATGGCCACCAAGGCAGTGCACTTCACAGAGTGTAATGGCCTTTGCAGACAGTGCTCAGGGAGTGTGTTACTCCAGAAGATGTTGTTCTTAGAGTTCACGTGACCTGACAACAGAAAATGTGCCTCGTCCGAAAACCAGACATTGTCAAGAAAGTCTTGCACAGCGTCAATCTTGTCGCAAAACCACTGGCACATGATCACTCGCTTCCTCATGTCGTCAGGTGTAAGCTTGTGTTTAATCTGTATCCTGCAAGGATACATGTGGAGATCTGCGATCAAAATACTCCGCACGGACTCCCGGTTGATTCCAAGCTCCTGACTCGCCGACGCACAGACTTGCTTGGGCTGTGGACAAAAGTTTCTGACTGCAGCAACGTTGTGCGGTGTCCTTGATGATTTCGGTCGTCCAGAGTGTGATTGTCTGTTAGTGTCTTTGCGATTGAGGTTATGCACAGTCCCATGGGTTCTGAACTTGTTGACCCATCTGTAGATCATCGAGTGGACAGGAAATTCACGACATACGAACCGTTCGTTGCATTGCAATTGAGCTGCATGGATAGACTTCTGCCGAAAATATGCCTCAACTGTAAATATCTTTTGCTCAGTAGTCCATGGCATCTCGAAGGTCAAATGTGGTAGACTCTTAGAACATTAATTCTACTTGGTAAATCTGAAAAATTGAATTGGTTAATTATTTCAAGAGTTATTCAAGTTTAGGTGATGACCGCTTTTTTTGTGTCACCCTGTAGTCAGATCATTGTGGCTTGTAGGATCTACACAGTTGCATAATGTGCTGCATGCTCTGTTCGCTTCGAATGCGTGATGTTCCTTTGGCAAGATCTGCAGTCCAGTGGTACACACGGTGATGCCAACTTGGCCTTCGTTGGCTGTAATTCAACTCCGTGAAGTGTTGTCACCATTTCTTGTATTTTTGTTCTGATAACACACCACGATTGTGCTGATTCATCTTGACGGGTTTATTTTGACGAGGGCTTAACTTTAAGGGCAGAAGATGCTGCGTTTGCTTACCGTACGATTCTATCCAGTTGCAACAGCCACGTTCGCCAACAAGATAATTGACGTTAAGCCGAAACTGGGGTTTAACAGCAAAATTCGTGCCCTGCATTTCGCTGACGAGTCCTAGAACCGTGTAAACATGTCTTACCATTTGTCAAACGGTGATTGGTTGTTTTTATTGATTTATTGATTTCCCGCAAGCCGGTACCTCTACTTTCGTCGTGATCCCACCTAGCGTAATTTATTTTTGGTGCTCGTGATTGCTCGCTAGCTGCTCCGCAGTTTATTTTTGCGCGCCTTTGTCGCTGAGGATGAAAATTCGTCACCGTGACGACATTTGCCTCGGAGTTAAAATTTTTCCCCAGACAAAAGCTGTTACATCTTTTTTTGTGTGTTTGCTTTCTTTGTACCGGCGCTTCTGAGATTACAGAAGTTTCCTATATGAACCGAAGCAGAGTTCAAGGTTTGTCTGTTTCGTGAGGCTCCTGTAACCCCACGAGTGCGAGCGCCCATGCACGTGCGACGTATTTTAGCCCCCAACGAAGTTTTCCAACTTTATTTCTTGCTTACTGCAGCCTTAAACTTTTTGTAGCAGTGATGTAGCGGGCTTAAAATTCAGGGTTTCTACGGAGTCTTGAAAAGTATGGAAAAAAGTTTGGTCTGTTAGTATGGAAAAAGAAAATATTTTTCCAGACTTGATCTTTTGACATGCAATTTCATAATATTTTATTTAAGAATGATAATTTTGCTTTTATCGTGTTAACTATTGTAGTGCCTGCATTTGACACGGATATGTCATTCAGAAAAGTTTAAGTCTGGAAAAAAGTCCGGAAATATATATTCAAAATTACGTAGGAACCCTGATACTTAAGGCGATTGTCAAACTGGCGCGCCTGAGAAGAATTGTCTGCATGTGTTTGAAAAGGTGCAGTAAGCAGTAACGCTTTCAACGTTTGTTTGGCAGATCCAAGAAAAACCTTACTTGACACATTCTATGAAGTTTCCAGTTCACGACATCAAGTTCTGTCCGTACGAAGATGTGCTTGGCATAGGGCGAGCAGATGGATTTGAAAGCATGCTTGTTCCTGGTAAGGCCGGCCTGTTTGTTATGTTAAGAAGCTATTGGGATACCATTTTCCGGATGAGGGTTTGAAATAGCGTCCCGGTTCAGCCCAACCTTAGGGCAGTTTGTCACGATCGAATTGATTGCTTCCATTTCGTTTCGGCAAAGACGTTAAAGTACACCCTTGTGAAAGCTACTGATGAAAACTCCGTCCGAGTAAAAGCTACTGATACGTCCTAGTAACAAAGGACACTTCACAACATTTACTTGCCATGCGAAGGGTTTTTCTAGATTTTGTCACGCAAAAGGATGTGCAAGAAAGCTGCGACGCTGGTTTGCCGAAACGCCAGCGGTTTGAAGAAGTTGAATTCGTGTAGTCTGACAAACCGATGTTGTTGTCTTTTGATTTGTCATTTACCTTGATTTGAATTTACGGATGTCTTTGCCTTATCGAATTAATCCCAGCTTAGTTTGAAGGAATTAGCAAGCCTGCCGAAGAGTCGCAAGCTGGGATTGCTTCTTCGGCAAAAACTGTTCGTATACGCTTCAGCCTGTGAATCGATGCTGCCGTGTTTTTTCCTCGAATAGTGTTACATCCTGCCTCATATGAAGAGAAGTAAAACATCGTTGTGAATCACGATTTGTTTATTTGCTTTGCAACTCTCCCACCAATTGCAAAGCAAATCTAAGTAGGTCTCGCAGTTGAACTAGTTTCAGGTCGTTCAACTGAATTAACCCTTATACGGGTCTGGTTGTTTTTTCCCAGGACTGGTTGATTGCGTCGTTTTTTTTCTATGAATTGGATTAACGCTTCGTTGGGCGAGCGCTTTCGTTTGTGACAAGTTGTTGTGATTCAGTTCGATCGGGGGGTGAGCTGTGGATCGATTTCACGACCTATCGGTCAGCGTCTGAATTGCCGACTTAGCGCCCGCGACGTTAACAAGGATCAGATTGAAAATTTGATGGAAAGGTTAAAAAACACGCCGGACAGAACTATTTGTTCGACGAAAACTGACGGTCCTCGTGCTGCTGAGACCGTTTCCATTGATAAAGTTTAATGTGCTCCGGTCGATGGGAAATACTTCACCGAAAACAGCGGCGAATGACGTTCTGTAGTTTGGAGGCTGCCAGTTTCTTAGCGCTCTCATGAAACTTTCACGGAACGTTGATGACGCTGTTCGCTGTGAAAGAAAGGAAAGCGAAGCTAATCGCAAGTATAAGGCCTTCGTCGAAACAGGACGTGATGGTGAAAGACAAGTTCCTGTTTCTCATCGACTTAACGTGGCTGCAAGCTCTGCCGTGCTAGTTTCACCAATGTTCGTCTGTAGTCACTGGGTTGTCCTGCGCTGCGTCGAACTGGTACCTTTGCCGTCACTGCTGTTAATTTAACCCAGGACCAGTGCAGGTGTTCCGCGATGCATGCGGTCATGAATTTTTTATACCGCTTTTCGCGATACATTCCAGCACTTATCACTTGCTTGTCCCAGGCAAATTGCTTCATAAAAAATGCCACGTTCACGTTACTGGCTCTAACACGCCGCCGTCCCAGAACTTTGATCTTTTAAAGCGTTGAAATTCATAGCTCGTAAATTATTGAAAAAGAACAACATTCACTGCCATCAGCCACTTGAGCTCAAGTGTACAAAATTATCTGCATTCTGCTGCCGCATGGCTCCCCAGGATGCCTGCGAATTATTGTCACGGCCTCTCCTGCAGCGTGTCAGCGTCTTGCACCTACAGCGTTGTGCTTATCGATAGATTTGGCGCTGCCATTAGCTGATTGACGTCTTCGATTTAAATTTGTACTCTGTCCTGCCCAATAACCATTACGTTCTGTACGAAATTATTTTTTGTCAAGTGAAACACACCTATCTACATTCTTGCCTGAAATTACTTTCCAATTCGATGCAAATGAAGAAAAGTTGTAATAGCCCAAAAAAAGACCAGTGCAGCACAATTTAAGATGCATGCATGGCGTGGCACTCCACCTGGCTAAACGGTTAAACCTTAATCTAAAGTGACTTTTGAATTTGTTTCTTGGTCCTGCATAATTGCTTTGGGTCGTTGCTAATCACAGTGACAGATTTTGTGAAGTCGCACTTTGAGCAGCGATTGGATTTTCTGGCGCGCGATTTCTATTCCTGGTGGGCACAGGTCGATAGGTCACTGCGAGCGATACGCGATTGACCAATGACCAGCACGCGTAGACAAGTCTTGGCCAGTGTGCGTTTCGATCACAACGAAACAACCCGATCCGACCTGACAAGGCTGGGTTTTAATGATTTTTTTGGTCCCATTTCATTTGCGGCTCCACTTTCATCTTCTTGCTAAGACGTCGATACTATATCATCGGTTGTAGCGATCAGACCGACCGGCCTCATACTGCGCGTGTGAACCTCTATGATCAAAATCAGCATTCCTGTTTCGGAATGACGCGCTTCTCATCGCACTTTGCGTCGTTGGATTGATCCAATGTCGAGATCGCCGCAGCGATCTAACCGGTTACGGCGCTGTCGTTTGACGCACATCAATATTGCAGTTAATTTCTCCTTTCACGACACAGCCGGCCTGTGACGGAGCCGCCTGATGCATGAAATCAAACCCTTGAATGAACTGTCACCGCTGGTTGTCTAAACGAGTTGCTCCTCGTTTTTAAGTTAAAGTGGCGTCTGAACAAATTGCCTTCGTAGGCACCTGCGATTGGTGCAATTCGAAATAATCCTGAGGCGGAACGATAACAACATGAGGATTAGCGGTGACCCGGATGAGGTAGTTGGCAGCTTAGCCCATGTAAAGCCAGTACGTCGCAACCTTTTTTCGCCCATGGTGCATCTTTTTGAAAAAAATCTTCTGACGGGCCACTTTGCTACGCTGATACCGCGTGAACAACTAGTCGAAACTGTCACACACAGGTCAGTTGACGTTTTATTAAGGATTTATGGAACTCTCTGTGGACCACTAGAAATTCCAGGTGGACCGCCGGTGGCCCACCTGGACCACGTTGAGAATCACTTGACGTAGAACAACGGGATTTGCCGACAGATGAAAAAGTTGTTCGCTTTCATCGTTAACAACACACATTATTATCATCGATGTCTTTTCAAAGGTTCGGGTGAACCGAATTTCGACGCGTACGAGGCTAACCCGTATCGCAGCAAGAAACAGAGACGAGAGTGGGAGGTGAAAGCACTGTTGGAGAAAATTCAACCGGACATGATCTCGCTCAGTCCGTTCCAGATCGTCAAAGTGGATCACGCGACTGCGGAACAGCGCGCCAAAGATAGAGAACAGCGACTGGTATGTTTATTCTCGCGATGCCGAATGATGGCAGCCAACAATTCTTCGTTGCAATGAGTGGATGGTGCTCGAGCAGCGCATTTCGCGGATAGGAATTTAGTTGATTACGCGCATCTTCGGAGTAAATTGTGTCGGCTTGCGATTGCGTCACGTTTTTAGCAATGTGTCGTGTTCGTTTTTTCTTCATGAATATTATTGCAAAACCCTTTAAAACTCACACAGTTTTACGTGCGGCACAGAGAACACACCAGCTTTCCTGTTTTGCGAACGAATGCCTCTGCTGACCCTGGCTCAGTTAGGAGTGTTTTCAAGTCTACGAGAGTTATTTTATTGCATTTCGGAGTCTTACAATGCCTGCCAAAATCCTGCTCTTAAAACAGCGCTCCCCAAAGTTTAAATTCAGCTGCAGACCAATTTCTTGCGCTCTGTGCTTTGCTGCGTTGGGCTTTGTTTTTGGAAGGTCTGCCGATCCTGTTAACATAGCGTTTCCCAACCTTTTTCGGCTTACGGCACCGTACAGAAGAGAAATATCATTTGCGGCACCCAGTGGGGGAGCCCATAGCAATTTGCTTGATGACATTTTGAAAATCAATTTTTTGATGACACATTGAAAAACGTCGTATTTGCTCGCGGCACCCCTCAGCATTGTAAATGGCATTCCGGTTGGAAACCACTGCGCTAACGGGGATCAACTGCGTTCGCAGGGATACAGACCTGACCCTCCCAAGTTCGAACCACGCTTCAAGAAAAAGGGGCGGAGCAAGTCTGGTCACGTGGAGAAACGGAAGAGGAAGATAAAAGACACTGCTCTGCGAGAGAAAATTCGCGATGACTTGATTAAAAAGCGAGACGCTTTGGCTGAATCGACGGAAAACATTTCTTCACTACAACAGCAACCGGAAGTGGTCAAGGCCGCTTCTCCTGCGTCGAAGCCGGGCAGTGACTCGAAACCGCCTTCGAAGAAATCGGTTTTAGATCGATTTAAAACGAAGAAGAATCAACGCTAGCACAGGCTTGATTGAATATGTGTTTGTCTTGGACACCGTCGAAACATCTTTGCAGAAAACTCAAGTAAAAAATTGTCTTGCAGAACTGATAAGTCGAAAATTCCATGTAAAAGTTGCAATCGAGAACGGCAGTTGCCAAAATATCCCACTATTGATGTTACTGATCATGAGAAAGCAGCTCGGGCAACTTTTGAATCTGTCCAACCGGTTATGACGCACATCAGAAGCGCGCAGGCGTACATTGCGCTTGTCTCCCTACTTTTGCTGTGCTTTTCTGTCTTGATGGTGTCCAATACAACTGTGCTTCGTTGTTTGCACTCGTGTGATGCGGGATAACACTATTATCGCAATAAACAACCGACTTCATGAGCGTGGACTTTCTGTTTATGTATCATTTTCACGAATATCTTCGGTTGGATTTGAAGTAGGGTGATATATTTGGCTGGATTTGAGGTAGGGTAATCATGAATTTTATGTTTCAAAACGGCGCGTTTTGATCTTTACTTTGTAAAACTTCAAATGATTACATAGGCCAACAAACGGTGAAAAGGACTTTTTGGCTAATTTTGGGTCGCTGACTTTTAAACTACTGTCCGATTTTCTCTACCAGGTTGTTTTGTTTTGTTGCATCCGCTGTGGTCAGGAAATGCATTTATGAAAGCTATCAGAGTTTATGACAACAGCTTCGAAATAGAGTTGTATGAGGATGCCGTCTGTAGGTGACGTCCACTTGTTAGGATGAAGGGGTTTTTGTGAAAGGTGGGCTAGACCAGTGGTGTGTTTAAGGGGAGGTGAGCGAGACACTTGCCTCGGGCCCACCCCCTTGAGGTGTTACGCGCGTAAATTTTCCCATATTTTTGATGAAAAACGTATTATTCACTCATATAATGTACTGCAAAGTGCAGTAGATCAAAAGTAAGTACTCTGCTTTCAAAGGCCCCCCCCTACAGAAACTGTAATGTGCAGGTACTTTGATTTCAAAGGGGCCCCAACAGCAACTGCAATTTGAAGGTAATTTGCTTTCGAAGTGCCCCCAACAGCCACTGAAATGTGTTAGTACTCTGCTTTTAAAACTTCACTGAAGGGGCCCCTAAAAGAGACTGTAATGTGTAAGTACTCTGCTTTCAAAGGAGCCCCCCAACAGCCACTGAAATGTGTAAGTACTCAGCTTCTAAACTTCATTGAAGGGGCCTTTAAAGAAACTGTAATGTGCAAGTACTCTGCTTGCAAAGGGGCCCCCAACAGCAACTGTAATGTGTGAGCATCTTGCTTTCAAAGAGGCCCTAACAGCAATTATAATGTTGAAGTACCTTGCTTTCAAAGTGGCCCCCAACAGCAACTTTAAATGTGCAAGTTCCTTGCATTCATAGGGGCAACCAACAGCAACTGTAATGTGCAAGTGCAGTCTTTTGAAAGCAACCCCACCACCATCTCTAATGAGCGAATTAAGAATAGTTTCAAGCCAACTTCTACACCTAAAAAATTGTGGGTTAAAATTTCTTCCAAAACGTTAAGACCCCACCAAATAAGAGCAAATGGGCCTACTTATACCAAATGATGATTTTTAGAGATTGAAGTATTGCTATATTGGTAATTTTATGAAAATGCCACAGATGAACAAAAAGTAGTCTTTTTTATGTCTCTGAGTTGCAAAGGTTAGACAAATTTCTCATTTCTTTTGATGTTGTACCTCAGTGAACAACATGCGATTGTTATAGCAGGGACCACACTACATCTTTAATGTATAGGACATTTTCTTCTTGTTTACAGAGCAATTTTGTATTATTGCTGTTGCGCTGCAAAGACTGTTAATAAGCAAGGCTACATTCATGCTTCTTATCACGTAGCAGAAATAGCAATTTTTGAGTATTATGAATATTCATTTTTTCTACAGATATTTCAGGTATTTTAGGTGGTTTGATTTAGCCTATGCTTGAAGTCACAGGATATTTGAAGCTTGACTAGTAAATGGTTGGTTTAGGGTAGTCTTGGTAGGTGATGTTTAAGCTCTTTTGCCACCTCTTTGGCAGTATAACTTCAACCGTTTTTTCTTAGCGCATATTTAATCAATTGTGTAGGCTACTTACTGCAGTAGAAATGCTTTCGATAAGGTACATGATGCATTATTTCCTACTCTTGCACATTTTTCAAACAACTAGTGTCAATGCAAGATGAGGGCAGCCTTGACTCATCCAGCCTCAGTTTTCCAAAACAAGTCTCTAATTGGCTGCTGTTGTATGCTATGTTCTTGCAGTTAAAAGGAAAAAATTTAAAACAAATTTAGTGTTTTGAATCTTCGTGGTTGTTTTTATAGTTTCATGGATTCCCACAAAGACATGAATGTGAACAAATTCAGGATACAAACTACAAAGCATTTTTCCAAAGGGGGAAGGTGTGAAACTTTCATAAGGGTAAACTTTGTAGTTTACTGATGGTGAATGCAGAGAAATGGGGAGTTAAAATAAAGAAGTGGGGGCGATGCCAACTTGCTATTGCCTAACTTTTATGTGTTCCCAGCCTTGTCTTCCCAAATTTCAGTGTTTTCAAAGTTGTATATCATGAACAGTTTGAACACCCTTTTGCATTTTTTCCTTCTGCTATTTCAGTTATGCCGTAGTCTCAGGAACGTATACTTGGGTGGCCGTATCTTTGGCAAATCAAAAGTGTTTATCACGGTTGGCTGAGTATGATGACATCATCAGAGGCCCCCCTTTTTAGTCTTGCCTTGGGCCCCCCCAACCCTAAACCCACCACTGGGCTAGACGTGTCGCCACGTCGCAAAAATGTTTGAGGTTTTACAACCACAACGCGACGAAAGTCTGCTTCAAACTGGGAGTACTCGGGGTAAGACCGTCACAATGGATTTGCTCATTTGACAATTGTGACGTCGTCGGTACTGATTCTGAGCATGTTATCGATGAGTTGTCTAAAAAGAAAAGTGGTCTGACTTCTATCTTATAAAATCATTCAATTAATCATTTCAGCCAGTTCCGGACCAGGTGTTTGGGCGAGTGCCGCCATGAGGGTCTTCACTTGTTCAAAGAACGGAGGTTCCCTGTGACAATCCAACCTTTTGTTGGCCAAGATAGTGGCGATTTTTGTCAGTCCAAC
>Ga0210059_1014347_pt1 | contig 11724 bp, 9 predicted proteins | sample Ectturendosymbi2_FD_188042 | JGI IMG/M metagenome (GOLD analysis project Ga0210059, IMG submission 188042) | Ecteinascidia turbinata endosymbiont from Florida, USA - Sample 2 (SPAdes) (version 2) | ecosystem: Host-associated > Tunicates > Ascidians > Unclassified | place: Key West, Florida... | reverse complement strand
TTGATGTATGTCTTCCAGTTTCAATAAATTTAATTGGCTGTAAACGGGTGTTACATGGCATCGGAAAGAGCTCCAACTGATGGTCTTAATGATTTTGTTATGGATGGTGTTTAGTCTATGTAGACTGTTTTTTGTTGCTGAGCCCCAAACAGCAATGGCATACTGTAGATGGGAGTACACATGGCTGAAATATATCATCTTAAGTTCATTTGTGCTCAAGTACTCTCGAATCCTATAAAATATACCGGAATAGCAAGAAAGCTTGCTTTCAAGCTTTGAAATATGTGTATCCCAGTTTAGTTTATTATCTAAGTGCATTCCAAGATATTTTGTTGGATTGACTCTATTAATTAGGTGGCTACCAATTTGTACTCTAAATGGGGAGCTCTGCTTCTTGTCTGAGTTAAATATCATGTGGACAGTTTTACTATAATTTAGTGATAGCTTATTATGACGCATCCAACTGTCGACTTTTTTAATTTCCTGGTCAAGCATCTTTTCCAAAATATCAATGTTCTTGTTTGCTAATATTAGGCACGTATCATCAGCAAATAGAGTAGTTTTAAAGTTAGATACTTTTGGCAAGTCATAATTTTCTAAATAATTTTCAAAAAGTTGTAGTGGGAGCCCTCGAATGCCATAGTAATGTTCCAACTTCCACAGCAGAACAGAATGGTCAACAGCAACAAAAGCTTTTGAGAGATCAAGGAAAACTGCACAAGTTGGTATTTTCTGGTCCAGGTTTTCTAAGATACACTCAACTATGTCATAAATTGCAAATTCTGTTGATACTTTAGCTCTGAAACCATCCTGATGTTTTGATAGCATGCTCTTGCATTCCACACAGTGATATAACCTATCATAGAGGAGTTTTTCAAATATCTTGTTTAAGGGTGACAACACTGATATAGGATGATAGTTGGTGCACACATTTTCCGGCCCACTTTTATGTATGGGAGTAACTTGGGCACATTTAAAGTTCTGTGGATATATACCTTGGTTTATGCAATTGTTAAAGAGTTTTGCTAAGAATGGAGAAAAAATTTCACTGCATAATTTTAAGATTTTCATAATTTTAAGATAGACTTCTCAAGCAAACAAAGAAGTTTTTATTTCACAAAATCATCCCGCGGGCCGGATCCAACCACGCAACGGGCCGGATTTGGCCCGCGGACCGTATGTTTGACACCCCTGTTCTACAGTATATAGGGCGCAATCATTTCCAGTAGACTGACTTTCCTATACCCTAAAGTTTATAGATGGAATTAATAACTGGTGTTTTTGTTGATTGATGCTCAGCAACAACTAACGGCAAATTAATTTGCTGATTGTTTCATATTAGTGACTAAGAACAGCACAATCGCTACGAGCCATGCGCTTTTCAGGGCCCTGCAGTCCTTTGTGTTAAACTTTTCTTTTTTGTATACATATAATTTTAAAGTACAAAAAATCGGTATTTTGCCAATTTTGCCACAAATAATTAAAGGAAGGTTTTCAATTGAATACTTTTATACAAGACTGCTGTGAATTGAAAATTAAAGGAGTTTACAGTCATTTGCAAAAACATGGGACTACTCTTAAACAATGAGGCCAAATTACAGGAATTATCAGATATTGCTCGATTTTATTGTTATGAATGGCATTATTTTTCATATTTTTACACCACATTGACCTGTTCTATAAGTTGCGTGGCCTTCACCTTCTCGGCGTCTATTCACTAGTCATTGAGCAGCCAGTGTAGACCATCCGCTATTTGGAAGCTCTACTATAGACCAGTTAGGCCACCCTACTAAGCAGTTAAGTTTCCATTGTAAGCACCGATTTCGTAATTACCCACTACCTTGCTGTTATAGCATATTCCTTTGTTTTTGCGGTTATTTACATAACTTAATGAGTAGCCTAATTGACATTTTCCATTGTAGTTGCAGATAGCAATGAGCACTAATAGGGCCAGAGACTTTGGACGTAAGCCGTCAGTATGCATCTGGAAATACAAAGCGAAAAATTAAAGGAAGGAAAAGAATACAAGCCAACTCATGCTATCCAAAACGCGCAAGTCGACAGCGTATTTTGATGTTCAAACTCAAGAAGATGCTGCTGCTGTAGAAGTTGTTGTACGAAACATAGAAATGCTACTAGCCCTACTAGTGTTTTGGGCGAATGATAGATCAGCAACCAGGTTCTACTGAACATGAAAGAACAAGTGAAGAGAAAAGAACTCCAGTAATATCGATGAAAGGCCATACCATCTTTAGTGCAGTGGTTTTCAACCTTTGGTGGCAAGCTTTCTTGAAGGGACTGCAAATAGGGATAGGCAAGCTCTTAAGTTACGCCTGCTAGAACTTTGCGATTGGACTATGAAAGTCTTGGAGTGACATCTTTATGTAGGTTATATGGGGTTGCTATAATGGGTGGCGGTACAAAAAGGTCGAAAACCACTGGTCTGGAGCGCTGGTCCTCAAACTGTGCTTCGCGACCCCTGATGCGGCGTTTTAATTTTCCAAGGGTGTCTCACAAAAGTGAATTCAGTGCAGTTTTATTCAATAAGCTAATAACAATCGGAGTTTTATAACTTCACCAAAGAGCAGTTACTGTTAAGGTCCAGTCATGCTTACAGTAGAGAGCCTATTTACTGTCTCGTTATTACGTATAATTTTAGTTATTCTCTACTAATAAACGTGTTGCACGTTTTAATTTACATTGCTTCAGACAAATGAAGGCTACAGTAATCAGTTATAAAAATAATCTGCTTGCTGATTGCTTAGCTCAGAACAAATTTGTATTTAAATTTGCTTAATTTTGTGATACATTGGCTAGATTGAATAAACTCAATATTACAAAGTAAGAGCCGCATAAAAGCACGCGTGACATATCAGATAAAATTACGGCGTTCATTAAAAAGCTATCGTTGAAGAAGGAAGATACTGGAAACGTGTCGGGAAGTTCTCAGTGCTTTACTTTCTTGTCTAATTAGCTTGAAAATACATGTATGGCACTGTCATCAAATTTACGAAGTATATTTTTGCAACATCCACCTAAACTCGAGTAGAATTTTTCCTCAGTACTTTGCGGGGAAATTATCAAGCTATGAATGGACTCGCGATTCTTTCGTCTAACCTACCCCATCGTCCTTATAATGAACAATAAAAAAGAAAACTATATTGCCCTTACCTGATAATTCCCTGAAAAGAGAGTATACTTCAGAAACCCGAGAAATTCTTGGATTTCATTGAATGACGAATACCCAGCTTTGGCGAAAAAAGCGTTACGGACGGTTATTCGTTTCGCTTATTCGGATTTGTGCGAAGCACAAATCTGCCATGGTTGTGATTAAAATCAAATATCGATCACGAATAAACCTTGAGAAGGAAAGTGGGATGATAGGTCCACAAATTCTTCCAAGATTCGACGAAGTTTGTAAAAATAAGCAAAACCACACATCTCATTATTGATGCATATTTTTTGTTGTTTCATCAACAAATAAAACTTTGATTATATGTGTGTATATTTATCAAATTCTTATTGCTGGTGCGTCGTAAATCCAGCATACTTTTCCAAAGGCGTCGCAAGGAAAAAAGTTTGAGAACCACTGATCTAGAGGATTGTGATTGTGATTACCGGAAAGCCATGAGCCAAGGGAAGTGATGAATGTCAACATGCTGATAATTATATAATGGATATAGCAGTGGTTCCCAACCAGGGATAGTCGCACCGCCTGGTGGTTCGAGATATCATTCCAGGAGGTGCAAGAAGCGTTTGTCTTTATGACAGAAAAAAATTAATATATTTATTACTCTCCTGCGGATTTTTGTTTTCTTTTGCAATAGATTATAAACATAAACGTGAGGTGCGTTCAGACCTATGTGTTATGATATTAATTATTCACGTGTACAAAACTGCAATCTAGTTTTCTTATTTACGAAGTCGTAGTAGTTTTTGCTCCAATGAACTGGATATTGGCATTGTTTTTTATGACGTAGTAATTACTATTCTGCACAATGAGCCAGTGGCGTAGCAAGGGGGTGCGGGCGGGCGGCACCTTCTGGGGGGCGGCACTTTGTTGGTAAACATTACATTTTTAAAGGAGTTTAAAATTTCTAACTCTTCTTTATTACTTTTAAATACAGTTTTAAACGGTCTAACTCTTTTCAGTTTTTGTGTTTAAAAGCTCTAGACTGGTAGGCTAGCCTAAAAAAACACATCTGGCTGTGGAGTGAGCAAACTGATGAAATGCTTACTCAAAAATCTGGGTCAAAGCCAATGTGCTAAAGTACCCTGGTCTTTGTCTTGAAATCAGGGTTTTTTGACACACTTACTTGGGGAACAATTGCGCCCCAGTCATTACACGTCCCTCTCCAGACAAAGCCGTTTCCCCCATCCCAGTCAAAAGTCCTTTGAACAAAGGAAAGAGATGACATTTGACCGCAGATTAGCAAACATTACTGATCCTGTACTGGTGTTTCGAGGGTCAGATTGCCCCTTCTCTGAAAATCTGATGAAAAAGGCCCTGCATGAATTCACGGCTAATAGTCAAGGATAGCTTAATCCTTTTTCTCCTATGCTGTTGGTTCCTTAGCAACGCCCCAACGGCACATCATAACATCACGTGACACCTAGGCATTGGCGACGAATGATACGTTTGGGGCGTCGATGGATAGTCCGCCTCTCAATCGGATGGTTGGGTGTTCGATCCACGGCCATTGAGTGAATCGCCTTAGCGCTCTTTGGGAAGAGTGTTAACCCCAATCGCCCCAGAAAGAAACATAGTTCAGGCGTTGGCTTACCGCTGCTTGCCGTCACCAAAATTGAAAAAGACATTTCTTTGGCACATCTCATACTTTTTTTTTAATGTTCAACGAGATATTTCCAATATGTGCCATAAGCTGTAGCCTGGTCATTAAGTGGTGTCATCAACATTAAGTTTCGGCAGTTGAAGTGAAGAACTCTGCAAAGGCAACAGTGCTCAGTTTTAATGCAACTGCTGTTTTTCTGCATGACGTAATAGTGTCGGAAAATGACGTTCTTGAAGCGGGTAGAGCAGTTGATGTGTTTGCGTGGCTAACTTAGTGCTCAGATTGTAAGTTTGAACTGCAAGTAGAATGAATCAGAGCCAACCGGTAGGCAGTCGAGTTTCGTAAAAGTCCCTCTTGTTCAACGGTATACTAACATTTGCAGTCATAGAAAAAATCATTTCAACAAGAAAAGCTTAGAAAAGGTGGTGCTCTCATTCTGATGAATTTGGCATGGTTTGGTACGACAGTTTTTTAAGTAGATGTCTTTTGGTAACCAGTTCCGTCGCCACAGGGGTTTGGTGGGCTTGACCTCTACCAAACAAATTTCCGAGCCCCCCAAATCTATGAAACACTACAAATCAGTGGATTTTTGTCAAATTTAGAATTTCAAACCCCCTGCACACACGTAAAGCCTCCCTATTTAAGACCTTCCGGCGACGGTTCTGTTGGTATCGGACGAAGGCAAGGAATAACACTGTGCACGTGTAATTGCAAGAAGCCCAGGGATGTACTGCTAAAAAGAGGGTGTGGGAACGGCGTTCCCCACGGCGGGGTGTGGAACGCCGTTCCCACACCAAATAAAAAGGAAGACTGCACCAAGTAATTCGAATAAAGCGAGCATTCGCCTACAAGAATTTCCACACTGGATCCTCCTGTTTCACTGCTGACTTTTGTCTAGCAGTGCGAATCTGCTTGTCATGGTCACCTCTGTGAAATCGCAGCCATGTTGTAATGTATAGTGCAAAAAGATGTGGGAACGCCGTTTCCACCCCACTACACCCCTGAAAAAGCCCAACAGCTGGACCAAGTCTGCACCTCACGATAAAGGCTGCAAGTCAGCATTTCTCACCCAGAGCCAGTTGTAAGCTTATTTGACCTATCTTATCAAAATGGGTCCAGCCCCCTGTGGGGGGGTAGCCTACAGCACCTATAGAAAGCCGACAGAGTTAACGTTTGAAGCCTTTTAAATATACTAAGAGAATCAAACCACTGTTGAAACGTGACCTTTACATCACTGAAATCATATTGTGAAATTAATATTGTAGCCTGCTATATGCAGTATATACACTTTTTTAGTTTTAGACAGGAATACTACTCGAAATAACATACTTAAATGTTTACATCTGCAAAGTAGGTATGCCGCCAACACATCCCATGATTTTTTCGTTTGATCCCCTGGAATGAGTAAACCATTAAAAAAACAAGCAGTGGGCTTACTGGAGACTGAAAACCAACAGGGAAGAACATTTTACGAAACATGTTGGGTCCGTATATGCATAAGTAAATAAAGTAAAAAAAAATTATTTCTCATATATGCTGAGGAAGGTGGCGACAAGCAGAAAAAAGTAAGACTCATAATCGACAATGAAAAACAAGACCCATTTCAGTTTGTGAGTGTTTGATTGTGATCTTCAAAATGGTTTATTAATCTTTATATCTTTAAATAAGCACGAAACCTGATCTTCTTTCATTTTAAATTCTTGTAAGCAAATTTGAGAGGTGGAAAGGGCGGCACTTATATGTTTGGCCCCGGGCGGCACTTAGCCTCGCTACGCCACTGGCCTGAGCGTATTATATATTCGAGTGGGTTCCGCTTTACATCATTCTTGGCATGGATTTCTGAGGTGAAGTGAACGTAAAAAGCAAAGGAGTCGTGTGCAATAAATGCACTGCCTTTCACATTGGAATGAAGTATTGTCCCTGTGAAAGTGTTTTGTTAACTTATAGTGGTGTGCAGATCTGCTTTACGTAATTGCGAGTGACGATATAATAGAAACTTCTCTGATTTCTGATTATCATCATAATCCGTATTGCTGGCGCGTCGCAATTCCAGCAAACTTTTCCAAAGGCGTCGCATTTTGAGCCATAATTTTGGCTCCAGATATGCTGGAAAGCCAATCAAGGGCTCTAAAGACTGGGATCATAACCTAGTTTCCAAAAAAACTTGACCCAAAAATGGCTCGTTGGGTTGGCGTCCAGGGCCAGGTAAACTTGGCCAAAATGGCGAAAACATGCTCCCATTATGACGTCACCCACAAAAAATCCCAAACCCGAAACGAACAAAATTTTTTTAAATCTAAACTAAAAGACTCGCCAAATCCATAGAGGGTTTGAACAGCTCTCTGGCTCAATCGTCTGGCGAGTTATGATGTTGCAAAACTTTGCCAAAAAGTGGAGCCTGCGGGGCTAAAGTGTCACATACTGTTTTCTATTGGAAATGTATGACTGTATTAGTAAAAAGCATTTCCTTGTACTCCGTAGTGCTCACGTTTTGTCAGTAATATGGAGTGATTCACTAAGTCGAAGGCTTTTGTAAGGTCAAAGTAAATCGCACAAGATAAAAGTTATTTATCGAGGTTTTAGAAAATGTTTTCGTATATATTCGTAACGGCCAAGGATCTGGAATGGTTCGTGCGAAAACCGTCTTGTTGCTGACTCAGCAAATTGTTTTTGGTAAAATAATAATTCCGTCTTTCGTACAACGCGTTTTCAAATATTTTGGCAGGTGTGTTAGCATTGATATCAATCCATAGTTAATGGGAATTTCGCTATCTCCAGACTTAAAAATTGGTACTGCTTTAGAAATGTTAAGGTTGTCCGGAAAGACGCCAAATTACCCGCATTCGTTCATATCAGAGAAGAGGTGATAGTAACCATTTTGACAATTTCAAAGCGTGCACCGGCATGTCATCATATCCACATGACGTGTTTGGGTTTATTCCATTAGTAAGTGAGAATATTACCTCGGGGCGTTTGGTGAAAAAACAGAATTCACTTGGCGTGGTAGACGATTTTTATACTTGCATCAGTGGTCTTAGATGGGTCTGTGAAGGTGAAATTAGCCTGTGCCGAAGTGACAAAACTATGATTTAATGCGTCTACAGTTAATTTTGCAGATAAGCAAAGACGCCCGTCAACATTTAATCTTTGCGAGAATCTAAAAGGTTTGCCTTAGCCAAAAATTGCCTTAAGTAACGTCCACATTTATTTTTAGTCAAAAAGTATTTATGCTTACGTCAGAAAACTAGCATGTTGTTTTTGAGACGATTCGGATTTTTCTTAATCCATTTTCAATCGGCAATGAAGCCGCTTTAGACAAGGCAACAAATTCATAATCAAAAGACCGTGACGTAACGAAGTGAATATTTTTTCTTGCTGCATGCATAATACCATTTTTTCCTGCTGCATGCATGTTACCTGTTTTGTCTTGCTGCACGTACAGTATGTTGTTTTAGTTTCGGAGCTGTAAAGAAGAGTAAATAATATGCAAGCCTTGCAGAAGTTTAATGGACAGTGTAAGGTGTGGATTGCAGCATGCTCTGGAACTGAGTCGACTGAGGGTGGTGGCTGCTTCTAAGATTCGGAGCTGAAATTCTTTATCAAAAGGGCAGCAGATGGACATAAAAGAACTTATGTGGCACAAAATGTCGACTTTTCAGAGCCTTGTCCCCTCACAGTGATATCTGCATGAGACGTATCATTGCACTTCAGCTGGTGCATGACAAGGGTCTTTATGCTACTCTGTGTGGAAAAGCCTTCCCGCTACGGTACAGGATATTCACTTTGGAAAAATCTAAAGCAATCCCGGGCAAAGGTTTGATTCGCTGAGTCGCCCAGTCATTAGTAGGTTGCACTTCGCACCTCACAGGAAGCCCCGAGGAAATGCGTGGCCAATACAGTGCGTTGGTCTCAGGTTCAGACGTACGGGCAGTCAGAACAGAGAAATACATTCCCCACCTGCCTATCGGTCCCCCGCATCTAGACCGACCTCGTGCATATGAGGGGAAGAAAACCAAACAGCACACCACATTATTTATCATTGCGAAGCCCTCCTGCCACCAAACGCCCTTGACGACTTAGTGTCTACCGGCCCAGAGGGTGTTTGTTGGTTGGACCGACTTGTAGGGATCGCTTGAGGGTCGCTGCTCATACGAAAGAAGAGCTGAATCTGCCCTTTCATTACTTGATCCGTAGCTTGAGCACTGTGAGGGGTTACTTCTTCGAGCCAGAGTGGGCCTGGGAATAATGATGTCTTATAGGTTTTCGAGTTTCCCAAAAACTGCACAACTCTCGGACTGCAACCCCATCACCGGCTGCTGTACAGCAGCAGTCAGTAGAATGTGTAGTATTTTCCTCAAAAGAACCTGAACCAGGAAATCGATTGTTTCCTTCAAAGCAGCAACTTGCTTTGTTTCCAGTTCTTGGTCCAACCTCCAGCGTAATCGACTTTCTTAAAGTAGAGACATCAGCATAGGCGTAGGAGACGGCGGGCGAAGGGCTGCACTCCCAGCTATATTTTGCTTTTTGGCAGAAATCATTTCAACCACGAAAAACAAGTTCGTATCGAAATTGTAATCGTTTTGAAAAATATACTTTGTCAAATTTACTTTTATTGCATTACATGTGTCTTTTTATTACTTAGAGAAGTTAAAGTGTAAAAAAATTTGAAAAATCTGCTTTACGCTGTATCTCCCCTACAATGAGAAGCAAGGTCTCTACTATAGCCTTGGTCATGACCATCAGTTACACCGTGTTTTACGCAGAGCCGCAAGCCGGGCGGGGCTTTCACTACCTATGACGTAAATAGACAAAACAATACTTCCTGGTTCTTTTGCCAATAAAGCAATAACATGTATGCAACTAAATTTTCTGAATATTTTAAAGAGACTTGAAAAAACACCGGGACCAAACTGCGCTGTACTTTCTTTTGAGTTGAAATTTCTGAGTTCAAAATTTTGTAATTGCTTGACAGGCAGAGTACCTGCATTCGTGTGGAATGACGACACTGGCTTTCTCTAAAAGCTTGTTGCACTGGTCAAAAGCCATCAAGCAAAACACGTCCCGTGTTGTCGAGGTCGATATAAAACAGATTTCTGAACCAAAAATAGCGAACTTTTTAAAGTAGATATCTGGTAAACCGCAGGTTTTATCTGCTAGGTCTGGCAAAGGGCTGCGGTGACCCTGTGACTCTGATGAGCCACCGCAGGATGTGCAATGGCTCATCAACATCACGGCCCTGACGTAGGCAAGCGATGTTAATTTTTTAAACGCGACTTTTTTGTGTCAAACTGTGCTGCAAAACTGAGCTGCATTACTATTATACGACGACATGACGGTATGCAATGCAGTTGAAAAGAGAAACACTGACACGAGGACACTGATGAGCCAAAGCGTAAAATATTTTTTTCAACATTAAAACAGTACAATTTTTCAACACAACTTTTTTCAACAAATAAATTGTTTCAACAACAACAAAATTATAAAAAGCACAAGCGTTGCTTGGGATGACACTGATGAGCAACCATACAGCTACTGTATACGTATGCGCACCGATTGCGAACTTTTCTTGAGAAATACAGTGTAAGAAATGTCCTTGAACTGCTGATTGTTTCATGTCCCAGTTCACTGCAGTTCCAGCATTACAAATGACATAAACTTTTCGCGCACGTAACTAACACGTCATTTTCAATCACTGACGTAAAATATCCTCAATCAATGAAAACATAATTTTGTTTAAACCCAAAATGCGGAAAACTTTGACTCGATGGAAAAGCTAAAATATAAATGAAACAAATCTTAAAAAGTCAAAGGACACCCACCCGCAATTCGCTTCAAAAATATTGTGTTATTTCATAACATGTTCGAGAATCTCTGCTCTGACTTTCATAGCGCAGTATCAAGATAGTGTTAAAGAAAATCGCTCATACACGTATCCATTTGCTATGAAGATTTTTGTTGTTGTTGATTTATTGTCAGTAAATAAAATATGTTTTTCAATGCTGACTGAGAGCTATGCTACTTATTCTGAAACAATATGACAAACAATACTTCGTACATACCTTTAAGTAGCTCGAACTCTCGTATAGGCCTTTTCCACTCACAGGTTCGTCACGTTTATTCAAACCAAATCCAGTATTTTCATCACCGCTACTGCCCAATCAACTAGCCTAGACTGTTATGAAAATTTAAAAAAGATTCTCTGAGCTGTTATCATCACAACATTTCCTGACTCCTTGATTTGGGTATATGGCAGGCATAGCACGTGCCATGGGAGCAACGTTGAGGGGGACGCAAAAATTGCTTGGCAAAAATTAAAATTTTCATTTACAATTTCTTGAACCTCTATTTTGCGCCCCATACAACCATAAACTGCAAGGCTGCATCAACAAAACGTGGGCGCGCCCATATCTAATGTGCTAAGGGAGTGTTGCGGCAGCACCACCGAGCATTACGACAAAATTGCGGTATTGTTTGTGGCAAAACAGGACAGTCAGACATTGTGACGGAACATGAACACTCGCATGCCATATCTGCAAGACATCGTCCTCAGGGTCGCCAATTTAGCGGATTTTCGGCTAGATCTAGCGGATTTTAATCCTGTCTAGCTCCAAAATAATTAGTCTACCGGCCTTATTCCACTACATTGTAGCGGATAATTGGTCTACCGGCCTAAACAATTGGTCTTGTTCGAGCGGATTCTAGCGGAATTTTGCAATTTTTCTAGCTTGAAAGGGCTGTTTAGACTTGGCAACCCTGATCGTCCTTCTCACTCTAAACGAAAGATCAAGTCACTCCTTACTGTTGTATTTCAGGCAAGAAGATATTAGTCAGCATCTGTTGAGACGAAGTCCGCGGCTGTGAGAATCTGACTGTGATGCAAATAACTGGTGTTGAGGTCATGTACAGATTTACAAATTACTTAAACTGCTGC
>Ga0210059_1014346_pt1 | contig 11724 bp, 5 predicted proteins | sample Ectturendosymbi2_FD_188042 | JGI IMG/M metagenome (GOLD analysis project Ga0210059, IMG submission 188042) | Ecteinascidia turbinata endosymbiont from Florida, USA - Sample 2 (SPAdes) (version 2) | ecosystem: Host-associated > Tunicates > Ascidians > Unclassified | place: Key West, Florida... | reverse complement strand
CTCTCCTGCTACGTCTGTCATGCCATAGTCTCAGGAACGTATCCTTCAGTGGCCTTATCTTAGGCTTGATCAAAAGTGCATATCACGGTTGGCTGAACATGATGACGTCATCAGAGAGCCCCCCCTGTTTGGTCTTGCCTCGGGCCCCCCCAACCCTAAACCCACCACTGCCTGTAGCCTACACAGTCTGAAAGTGTTTCAACTTTCACCTGATGTTAACTGCCACCCTCTCCTACAGTAATTTTGAAAGCATTCAGCTGCAACGCGAAGAGTCAGCAGAAAAATCTAACGAAAGTAGAAAGATGCTTTTTATTTTGTAAGTGTTGAGGCCATTCTCACTGCCATTTACTTACAGATAGCTGGGATTTTTTTTTCTCGGTAAAGGGCATGTGACAAAAATGAATCTAAATTGAATTTTTTCCTAGTCGATTGGATTTTGTTATTTAAACACTAATGGATTTAAAAAAAGACTTCAACCGCCTACTTCCCAAAATTTTTGAAGCACCACCCAAATCTGAGTTTGGTGAAGACCTTGTGACTCAAGCCTCAAACAACGTATGAAAAAAATGCTGATTGTGTGGATGATTTTTGGCAGAAAATTTGGAAGTTCGTTTCTAATGTCAGAAATATACTCTTTTCTCAAGTATCCAGGGGAGTAGTGAGGTTAAATGGCACTTACGGCAAGAAGCAAGTTTGGCGCCCCCATGTTTGAACCTGAGGTCTTTTGGAAGCAAATGTACTGTATTGAAGAAAGTGTGTGACATTGTTGGGAATTTTCGGCGCCCCCATAGTGATTCGGTGCCCGGGTAATTGCGCCCCCCTCGTTACGCCCCTGCAAGTATCTACGCTACAGACAGACAAGCAGTGGTAACGTTGAAAAACTACAACTCCGGTTTGGATCACCCCTGCAGTCTGCACGACCCGTTTTTTGACCCTTCTCCAGCCTTCTTTGGGTTTTGATCCATACTTTGGAAACCACTGGGCTAGATCAACTAACCAACTGTTGCGTTAAGCTGCGGCGACAAGTAGGCCTATTTCTTCACTTACTGCAGATCCATGGTAATAATCGAGTGTGGTTTCGTCTTCCCAAATACACAACAGTTTTCACACTTTGCACAGACTCATAGACTGAGTGGGTCAAACATATGAATATTTGTTTAGGCAGCATGCGCAGCTTTGCCAATTAAAAAAATTGTCTTTATAATATTTGTGAATTTTATTGTTACCTCTGGAAAGCTAGATAAATAAATACCTAATCTTTTATGGGAAGCAGGCTTAGTGTAAGTAGCGTACAAAAATGCTACCGCAGTCGCATTTCACAGCGTTTAATGACATAAAATCCAAACATTTTTCAAACGCGTTGAGGGACTCTAGCGTTTACATTAACAGTTGCATACGCCAACCAGTCAATCAAGAATTGGACAAGTTCCATGTCTTAGTCTTCATGCACGCATATTTTGTAGACCTAGTTCGGGAGTCGGTGTCTAAGAGCAAAGTCGCGACTCGGCTTTGATTGAACGTGTGTTGGTGTGCATCAGAAGCGTATAAATATGAAAAACGCAATCACAATGACGGCTACGATGACTCCTTGCTCAACTGCAATATTGGCTGAAAAAAGCACACTGCGGATCTTGCACTTATAACATCAAGATTTTCACAAACGCTTTTGCAAGAAAGTTTTACGAGCGATAGGTGGCTTTCATTCAAAGTAGAGACTTGGAGATTTACTAAAAACAAACTTCTAAAACTTGTCAATTCAATGAAAGTAGACTTTCTATTTGCCGGCTTAAATCTGAATAGAATTATTCAGAAAAAGAAGTGCCAAAAAAGGCACATTTTATGGACGATGCTTTAAAAACAAGGGGCATTATATATTTAAATGTTGAGATTTTGTTGCTGTTTGTATGACTTGATTGTTGATTGCACCCCTCCCCTATCAAAATTTCTGGCTACGCGCTGGTCGTGAGGTGATGCTAGGTGTGCATGTGAAAAAAAGTTGCGGAGCACTTTTAGAGACAAAGGGTTCGAGACCGAGACTCACAATGGGTTCTCCACTTAGTCTCTAAAAACATTTAGTACAGAACAGGTGCGAGACTTGGTCTTCAGACCCATCAATAGTTTTATTAGCGATGACGCTTTGATAGTGTTAACTTATAAATAATAGACTCGAGTCGAAGCGAGTCACTGAAAAACTCGAATTGAATCATATCATTAAGCCGAGTCATCACTAGGGCCATTTAAAGTCATATTTTCCATGTTAGGTCATAATGTCATATTTTCAACCTAATTCAGCAAGGAAGCCATCAAAAAAATCTCAAAATATCAGGTGAAACTACCATTATCACTATAGGTCTAAGCTGCATCCTGAACTCATCTGAGCACCCTGCAAATGTTGGCAAAGACGTAGGTGCGGCAAGTTGTTTGGATGAAATGTGATGCACTGCCTAAAAATGCATGTTCTTGCTGCCCCCATAAGATAAATCGAAGTCCATGCATGTTTTCAAGTTACTTCAAATCAGACTATATGTTTTGGTCATGTTTTCATTTAGCTGTTTATTTCAGTGAGGCTTCAAAAAACCATGGGGCTACCATCTTTTATGCCTATTTTTGCTGGTAATGCTTCTTTGTTCAATAGATGTGTGTTCTAGCTCAGTAATTTTTGTTTGGTCGTAAAAAGTCATATCTTCTGAAAAATAAAGTCATATTATCAATTTTTTTGGTCATAAAAAATGGCCCTACTAATCACATTCACATGTCTGCTCAAGGTATCTGAGAAAATCACATTGAACTTACAAATGAAAAAGTTAGTTAGTGAAATCAGTAAAAATGAACGAGATTTTCCTAAGAAACGCCGATGTTCCTGTTTGTAACAACATACAGTGAACTGAGCAGGCACCCAAGCAGGAACAGCATCTTGCGAACCTCTTCGTGCATCATCAACAAAGGAGTCAGGAACGCACGCGTTTTTTGATTCTCAGAATGAACATAGGGGATTACTCAGGCAGGGTAAATTGCGAATGTGTGGAGGAACGAGATTGATTGATTCTATTCCATATGCAAACGCTAGTCCTGTAGTGCAACAAGATATTTGTGAAACAAATAAATCAAAAAAGCTGGCCAAATAGCAAGTGCGCAGAACTTACAACATCCAGACAGTACAAGTAGAGTTGTTTGGAAGTTTACTGACCAGAACTGTTAACCTCGTTTAGAGGAAACGCGAGCGACAAGCCTAGGACTGCTTGCTGATGAAAACAATCTTTATCGCAGGTTTGATGCATGTACAGCGCAGCTTAACCAAACTCGCGTTGTTCCGTAGATGCTGTATCAAAAGACGCGAACTTTTGTCAAAAGTAGATTCAGCCAAGCCCGTGGGTGTGACATTTCTTCGCAGGTAGAAGATAAACAAAAAGAATTGCTAGGAAACAATTTACGCTGATTAGCACAGTAGCGATACCAAAGGAGACTAAACATGAGCAATGCACACGCCACACCGAAACCTAACGAGTCTTTTTCACTGACCCTTCGGCAGTCCTGGTCAAAAACCTTGCAGGATGGATGTGGCTACGACGCTATTGCCTTAAAATAACCGGTTTTCTTCACAAATACGTAGGCTGAAGTATGCAGAACCCTTGATAACTGCAAGCCAGAAAGGGAAAGGCGACATCTTGCTTTCGCCAATGCAGTAGAACGGGTTTGGTTTGACAGGAAACCGATGGAAATTTTGAAGAAGTTATGACAAAATACAGGTTTTTCAGCCTGATTTCCAAGGTCCCAACATATACAACACCAAATTTCAGAGCGTTTGGGCAGAACAAAGTTCTAACCGGAGAACATGAACATTGTGGACTATGATATACAGGAAAAGGAAAGTGGAGGTTGTTTTCCAGGTGTTTCGGCCAGCATAACTGAGAATAATGCTCCGTTGTTCTCGCTAAAGGTAGAAAGAGCAACATCAAAACAGAACACAAGCCTAAATTACTTGCTAGAGGGCCAACTAAGCGGTTCTATAGAAACATATCTTCAACGTTTGTTTAAACCCCTTGGTTCAAATCTCATTTGTCGAACTCAACAAAGAATCGCCGTATTTTGTCAATTGGGACGCAAAAAAAACGAGAAAAAATCGAATCACTTTTGGTATTAAACTACGACGCAATAGCGAATAGGCGAATAATGTGTAGCTGCGAGACTAAGTAAAAAATAGACGAATTTCAAAACAAACGTCACTTCAAATGACAAATAAAACGAGATAGCAGTGTGCACGGACCGAATTTCGTCGAAGAACGGTGAACTGACGGTCGACTCCGACGAACAGACACTCAGCTGCATCGCAAGACTCGCAATGTTCTGAAATTAACTGATGACAACTGAAGTCACTTGTAACTTTGACGAAAACTAAAGGTCTCGATTCTAACACGCAGGCGGTGAGGAAGACGTCAAACTCACCGAAACGAAAGGGCTGATGACCGGCAGGTTCACGTGGCGCGCATTGAAAGAAGATTCAACACGGCGGAAAATTGAGAAAAATCAAGGAACGAAATTCACTCCCCGACTTATCAGCTTATTCATTCGAACCATTAGTTTCGACCGCATTGAGAAGTACACGGCAAAGCAAGGAGCATTTGTAAGCGCCCGTTACCTTGAGCTTCGCCTGGCGAGGTGTTTACAAGGTTATCAGATCACAAAAAAAACGTGGAACATGAGCAACATATTGTTTACCAACACTTACTGTTATCAACAAGTTACGCAGACTCATGAGGGCTGCCGTTGAAGTGGCGATAGCTCCGTGGAGACGCCGAACCATGCACTCTTATAATGATTTATGTGAAAATCGGCTGTATCTTTTCAAGGCAATGTAAAGCGATTCGTGCGGAAAAGGGATGCTGACCCGTCACGCCGTCATGGTGTTCGACAATGTCTCGCTGTGGGCAGCCGCTTTGTACAACTTGCGCATGCACGGGGGAAGTCGCCATTTCAAATTACGTATCGATTGCTAAACTCGATATTGGATACTTTTTTTGACTCGGCGTAGACTGCAATATTACGTACAGCCGCTCTCACGATGCAAGCTGTTACAACTGTATAAGTTTTCCATGCAAAAGCAAAGGAAATTCTCTTTGCCACCCGTCTTTTCGCACAAAAGCGGTAGTGAAGTGCACGCGCGAGATTTATCCCTGGTTAAACAATACAAAGCTTAAAACAACGGAAGAACAAAATGCGACGTCATAAAAAAACGAGCACCGTCGAATCCGGGCGCGATTTTTTTTCGTACAGGCTGCCTGTTTTTTTGCACAAATTTCTGAACAGAGGCGGATCGAGTAGATTTTGTCTTGATACTGAAACATGTAAAACGGCGGTTTAGACCAAGCTTCCAATCAGTACGCCATGACGCTTTGAAGCGCCTTATAGTTGTCTCTGTGGATAGACCTGGAAAGTGAAAAAACACAGCTGTGAAAGGCAAAACCAAAGCACGAATTGAAGCAAGCGAACGCTGCAAAACAAACCCTTCGGGTTAAAGCCAACACAAACAATGCGTCGGCACACACCGATACCGTGTGCAGGGCACATTTACCAAAGGTGAAAGGGAAAACTTTCCTCGGCACATGCATAGGCGAGTTCGCGACCAACTATACCGTGTACTGACCTGTAAACGTTTTGCGCCATAACGGACCGCGTTGGCGTTGATTTTGGCCCTTGCGATGGGTGGAAAAGCTTTCCATCCTTGTTTGTCGTCGGCTCTTTTTTCGTTTTGATTGTGTAGGGGTCGGTGGAGTGCGAGGGATAGGGATCGAAGGTTCCGGCTTTGGCGCCTCCGATCTTTACAGAAAGACACAGTTGAGCATAAATGCTACACGCAGGGACGAAGTAAGTTGAAGTATTTTCACGTTTAAAAACTAAATAAATATCGTTATGTCGTCGTGAGATAAATGTCGTTAATGTTCAACGCACAAGCGCGGCACACCAAAGCAACCAGTGGTCGTTTCGCCGAGCAGCCGCACGCACCAGATTTGCAAATAGGAAAAATGCAGGAATAAAGTTGCGTGCGCAGTGACGTAGCGAAACAATCAGAAAACACAAGGACAGTGACGATGCTGGAATTGGCGGGGCATGACCGGCAATTACTTCGTGAAACAAACAACCCGCTTACCTTCTTAGCGGGCGAGCTCGGCTTAAATGGTTTCACGGGGGGTAGTTTTCTCGACGCACTTCTGGCCGGACGCAGAGGTCGATCTGACCGGTAAGGGTTGCCGTCGAAGTAACTCGCAGGGCAAAGGTTCAGCCTGAAAGGTCCGCCTTTCATTGTGTTTTTATGAATACTTTGCTCTTTCTGGAAATTAGAAAAATGTTTACGCGCTTGTCTCAACAGACAACCATGTGTTGGGAACAACCAAATGGCAACAAAAGTCTTGGACAGAAACTCGATAAACAGCAAGACTTTCACCAGCTTGCAACCTACCCGCCTTATATCCTTGGCTTTGTCATAAGCTTCTACGGCGTGATCTTGATATTTGCCCAGAGTAACGTTGATGTACCTATTGGTAGAGAATTGGAAGCACCCTTTATTTCATGCAATGGCCACAGCAAATTTTGAGTAAAAAGTAACTCGCAATCGAAAAATAACATCTATGAGGAGTAAATTTTACTGCACACCCGTATCCTGTTCCTTTTTTCCCTGGATTGGTGGTGACGTTTCTTCCAGGAGCGGTGTACGGTTTTCGTTGTCTTGCTACAGGACTAAAAGCGTTGATCGGGCCAGAAAACGTTCCGTAATGATTTCCAAGGCCACTCCTGGTGACAAGATATGGCGAGTTATCGCTTCGCTTTTTCATTACAAACCAAATAAATTCCGCAACATGGCTAATTGTCCACATACCAATATTAGCGGCACTTGAAACAAAATTTACAGATATGGGCAATAAGATTTATAGTTGCAGATTTCCAAAAGCTATAACCAGGTACGAGTTTTATGCTACAAAGATCATCTGTCAAACGAGATCTTATCAAAAAGAAAATCTACAGTCGTAAACAAAGCACGCTGATAAATTATAAACTATACCGTCACCTAAAGGTTTAATCACTTGCCCACAAGACCGTTTTCCATAAGAACCAAATTATACATTTGTCAAAAGTAGCGTGGCGCCGTACTATGTAACAACAAAAGCAATGATCTCATGCCAGGCCTGCACAACTCAGAAGGCTCGAAGGGCCATATTGACCAACAAATTTTCCGCGGGCCGCAAAATCTATTTCATTTTGTTGTAGTTTGAAAGAAATTCTGGAACGACAATTAATTCTATGTCCGAGGTCGGACTGTTACAACATTTTCTTCAATTGCGGAAGCTCTTACGGGCAGCATGCGGAGCTCTTGTGGGCCGTATGTTGTACAGGCCTGTCTTATGCCAAAGCAAAACTAACAACTCACGGTAATTTTCCGCCATTATTTGGTAAAAAAGCTTTTCCAAGGTTTCTTTTGCTTTGATTTAACCGTTCCTGTCTTCTCAGTTTGACAGGGTCGGAATACGCTTCTTTTTCCAATATTCTCTTGAACTGACTGTCAAAGTATCCGGCCTTTGTCAAAACAAAAATACAGATTAAAGTAGTGGTTAGCAACCAATAGTGCATCGACGTAAAGGCTTACCTGTATTTGAGAAACTGAGCAGTAAAAGTGCAAGCATCTTTTGGCAACAGTACAACCCAATAAATCATATTGTCAACCAACTACACCAAATAACCGTATTGTTACATCTTTTAAAATAGCAAAACAAAAAATATTCAACATTTCTAAAGGTGAGACTCAAAGCAAATATTGTCTAATACTTCTCAGGATGAGAGGCATAACAAAAATTCTCTATCCCCACTTTTCTAACAACAACATTCGGATGTCAGCTCTAACCAAATATCAATGACATTGGTCACTCATGAATCACCAATATAATCCAAACTTAAAGAGAGCAAAAACCAGTCAGGACGTTCTTTACGTAGCATCTACAGATCGTCTTCAAAGTGAACAGTAATAAGTACAGTTGCTACATGCAACAGTACCAGCATTTCGCATAAGGGACAAGTAAAAAAACGCAACATCTAAATACACGTGCATTTGCAAAACTGGTATTTTCAGGAACGTGTCAAATTTTCCAATCCAACGAAACGTTTCACAGAACGACTGTGAAGGATTCTGCAAGAGCATTTTCGATCTGTGACGACAAAGGAAAGAGGCATGTCAAGCGTTGTCCGAAGACCTTCAGATGACAAAGGGCTACGAAACCGTTGATGCACTTTGTTGTACAGTATTGATAAGGCTATGCAACCGTTCAACGGTTACAGTTGTGAAAATTAGGTCCTAAAATTTTTCTCGAACGCATATAAATTAGACCAACTAGAAACAAAATTTTACTACACAAATGCATCTAAATCAAGGGAAGTGGTTGCAAAAAGTGTGAGTGTGATTTAGTCTAAGAGAGAAGTGATCGGTAGACTAAAAGTTAGAGCGAACATAATGTTTGAAGAAATTGCTGGAATTGTTTCGTCCTATCCAAAGTTTGAAAATCACTGTTTATGGTAACACAGCAAACACGCTTTGTTTGTCATAGTTTGCAAGTACCACATAATCAAGCACAAAAGCATACCCATGTATAAACTTTCAGCCTTTATTCACTGATACGTCTCTTGTTTCACGCAGCACAATAGGCGCTGAATTTGGAAACCCGACCGCCCTTGAGAGCGGTTTACAATGGTGAAACACATAAGCATAAAACAATGTCCGTCCTGGTTTTAAACCTTTCGCGTGACACAAACGCACGTCTAAACGGCCCGAGACGATCCAAGGCTTTGAAAGTGTGTGATGAATTGTGAACAAAAGCAGCACAAACTAAAACAAGTTGTCATATATCACCCGATGTTAGTTTACAGAGCAACGTACTTTCTTGCAGTTATGTCTCTACATCATTTCCTACCTCACAGACAACACGATATCTCAGCTGACCAGTGTTCCCTCTAGCGTTCCCTGGTGCGCAACTGCGCGTCAGACAATTTGCACAGTGAAATCACATTCTCGCACACTTGCAACATTACAAATTTGATATCGTATATGTACCGCATAGCCGTTGTAACGCTTGAAACGCTTTACTGCTTGCGTGTCAACATTGTTGCGCATTGCATGCGCACTAAAACAAACATTTGCTCAATGCAAAATTTTCTTAGAGGGAACACTGCAGCTGACCCATTGCATATGTAGATTTCTACAACACGCGACAATACACACCTGTAATGCTGATCTTGTCTTGCTTCCTCCAGGCAGCATTTGCTTTCCTTTGTATGCAGCATCATTGAATGGTACTGAAGAAAATGGGGAACATTTTCTATTAAAATTATCAAAACTACCGCAAACTTTCTTGTTACACATTGACACAACTTAGGTTTAAGTTTTTCCAAGTTTACATTGCAATTTTTCAAAAACAGAAGAGTAACATGTGACATTGTTATAAACCGGAGTGAAGAAATTTTAGCTGAGCACTTACAAAACACGCACAAGGACAATTGTGCAATGTGGTGAAATAACGGGAGAAGGCAGCTTTCATGTATTACAAACAGACCTGGCAATCATCGTTAAAAGCAGTGGTGTAGAAGGCGGGTTGCAAGCGCACCCAAAAAACTTTTGATTTGTCAAAAATCCGGGCCAAATCCATAAATATCTAGGCAAACTACAACAAAATCTGGACAAAACTGGCGCCCAACATGTGTTTGACTTCAAAAAATGCCCCCCAACGTTTAGAGAAAAAGAAAAGTCGCACAACAACGTTTCGGGCAAGTCTGAGGAAATTCGGTCAAAAATCCTTCGAACCCCCAAAAATTTGCTTGCTCCTACGCTTAAGGTTAAAAGCAACGTATTAATCAACTGTTCGCCAACTGACGTCCTTGAACGGTCACCCAACATGTAAACAAAGAAGGTGTCTCATTTTTTCAGCAATCCGATCTATTCTATGAATTTAAAACGGTGATTTTTCTTGCAGTGCGCGTACATGTTTACTGTTGTTTGCAAAATACGTTTAGCTGTTTCTGTGAGTAAAGAGTGTTTTGTAGGTCAGCTGCAAAATTTCGAATGATGACTTCTAGCGACTCACAGGGAGGTTAGGGGAGAGCAAAGGGGAACAAGCACTTGTGCCCCAGAACTGGAGCGGCGACAAGTTGCCAACAACCAACAAGTGAATATCGCCAACTGTATATTCTAAATATGTGCTTGGTGCCAAATCATGTGCTCTAATCAAAAGTAACAAACATAGATGGAAAGCATCAGTAAACGCTGTAGATCATTCCAACTGTGGCGCACCAATCAAAGAATAAAACATACCCAGAATAAATTGGCAGGTCCAAGCTGGTTGTCGCTAGTGGGGGCGGTATATTTCGAAAATGTGTCCCTAATCTCATGTCGCAAAGTTTGTAGTTTTGACGAAAGTTTCAACGATTCCAGATATTTTCTAAATTTTGGTGCAATTTGGTTATCGAAAGTAGTAATGACCTTTGATAGTCATTCTTTGAAAATTTCAAGGAAGTTTGGGATAAACCCTGTTGAACATTTGTTTCCTCTTTTTCTAGAGGCTTTTTGTTACTGTAGCGCTTTAGACTCTGTTTATGAATGTGGCCACGGCCATCTGGCGACGCGCCTGAGTCTAATAATTGAGGCCCGAAAAGGTAGAGAATCGAGTTCCGCTTTATGCTAGGGTTATTCGAACTTGCTTAAAGTTTCGGAACGTTAGGAAGAAATAAGCAATTAATCGTAGCTGTTATTATTACCATATGGGCTATATACTTTGTGCTATCTGCGTATGATTTGTGAGATCTCCATTAAGTTTTTTTGGGTCCAGGCGTCTTCACCTTCACTGATTAAAACTATTGACTGTTTGGTCAAATAAACTCAATTCGTTAGCTATTTTAATCAGTATCAGTGTTGCCACAATTAGTGATTCCGGATGTCACGTAGGGATTTAGTTATTTTCGAGAATAATCTAGCTATTTTTGACAATCCCACAAACTAGTAATGTACTTCAAGTGATTTCCGTGCTTCAGTTCGCAATAACACCTGCTGAATGAGAATTTCGTGTGGAAGTTAGCGAGGCCTTGGCAAGATTGGTTCAGGCTAAACAAAAAAGATGCAGGTTATGAAAAAATTTGATAGTATGTTCAATATTGGAACAAGACAGTGAATTAAAAGCTTCATGGAGGCTTCAGGCTAGTTTATTTTGCTCTCCTCGGACTCAGCAGCCTGAACCAAACTATTGTTGAAGATCTAAGCTAATTTCTGGGGGAGTTTGGAATACTCCACCTACAGTAGCTTAATGAAACCAATTTTGGCATGCCGACATCAAAATCATAAGCGCTGATGAATGATGATGCCTGTCTAGTAAGCAAAATATAGACTCTGATAGATCATTTAGTGTCTGATTCTTGGCTATGAAAGGATTTCTTTCGCTAGACAGTCACCTACTTTTACCTTGGTTATATGTTTGAAGACATTAAATCGATATGAAAATGGCCATATGCTACGACGATATCATATCTAGTGATTTGTATTGTTCAATCTAGTGTATTTTTTATTTTCGGAGTGTTGTGCAATCTGCATGGTATTTAAAAGTGTCGTTGTGCATTTATCTTGTTTTTGGCTTTTTTGATATTCCTGGCTTTTTTTCATGACAACCTTGCAACCCTGTGTTGTTCATAAGGTTACTATTG
>Ga0210059_1014345_pt1 | contig 11725 bp, 8 predicted proteins | sample Ectturendosymbi2_FD_188042 | JGI IMG/M metagenome (GOLD analysis project Ga0210059, IMG submission 188042) | Ecteinascidia turbinata endosymbiont from Florida, USA - Sample 2 (SPAdes) (version 2) | ecosystem: Host-associated > Tunicates > Ascidians > Unclassified | place: Key West, Florida... | reverse complement strand
GCCACTGAAAACGTTGTGGCGGACGACATGCGGCCCGTGGGCCTGTAGTTGGAACACAATGGAATAGGAAATGATTTTCAAAATTTTTTTTCACGCGGATGTTTTCTGGTGCTCTACTGCTCAAGCCATAGTAAATCCAAGCCTCCTAAATACGCAAAAAACTTTCTAAAACAGGAATGCGCAACAGGCGGCCTGCGGGCCACAACCCGGCCCGCCAAGCCATTTAGCGTGGCCCTTGCCAATACTCTGATTTTTCTCCATCATGCATGAAAATCCTAATACGACAGTTTATGTTAAAAAACTAAATTTTTCGTGTGGCCCAGCTAGATGTCTGGAGTTGGTTATATGGCCCACCGACAAAAAGCGTTCCGCATCCTTGTTCTAAAATTTTTTAGGAGGCGTTGGTGAAGCTGTGCCTCAGCTTACTCTGACATAGGTCTCTCACAAAGCTAAATGTACGTTTTATATTCTGTTTACTTCACCTACGAGATATTTCATGAACGTCTGCGTTTTCTGGTAACAGGTCAAAATCGATGTTTTCATGTGAAGATTTGCGATAATCTCACAAAGCTGGAAGAATTTTTTTGAAAAAAATACACTGACACAGGGACGATCCTTTTTATGTTTTGTGGAGAAAACCAACCGCTAAACGATGCCCTCATGCTTACACAAATTGAAGCCGCTGCTAAAACAACAGAGTTACTGGTCAAAAAATACAAAAACTTGAAAGAAAATTCTTTAAAATGTTGATGAACCTTGACTCAAATTTGGTTATTTTTGTGACACAAAACGTCAAAACGAATTTTAACGGGTGCATTGCTGTTTGAGGCGAGTTGCACTCTTGTATCTTGTATGCCAAACATCTTATAGTGTTCTGATAAAATACACGCTCTAGTACGGGCAAAAACACGGAAATCAAATACGGGATCTGGGAAAAAAAGCAAGATCAAACACTACGGATTTTGCGCACAGCCTGGCTATTTTCAGAGAACAACGTTTTGGTAAACAACCGAAGTCACGCTTCGCTGGAGCTTCTGCCATTCAAGATCACGATGCGTCACGTTGGTTTCAAAGTCAGGATGTTCTCATTCGAGCGTTGGTCTCAGGTGAGCACACGTTTTTAGTTTGGAACAGTCGATATACGTCGATGCAGCCACTTGCCGCAAAGGTCAACAAGTTTTTTTGAAAAGTCAGCCGTCGAAATTCTTTGACAGTTTTTGTTCGTCATCGAAGCATGACAAAGGGAGTGCAACGTTTGCCGTGAAATGATTTCCCTGCAGTTGAGCTCCCTATTCACCAATATTATTCAGTGGCTTAGAAAACTTGAAAAACTCTTCGCGGTGGTGTAATCCATTAGTTTTCAGACAATTAAAAGCTCTATGCTTGCTCTACGTTTTTGAGGAATCAGCCGACTAGGCTCGGGATTCCTCATTTTGCCATGATGCAAGCTTCCACATCTCTGGATTCAAATAACTTGTCTTCACAAGGTGTCCAGGTGAATCTAACTGCAAATGTTTAATAGGACATCGATATCACATTAACACCACGCATCCTCAGTTCTGAAATCTGCAAACATTGCTAGCAGTTGAATACCATTCCAATTGTTGGTACTATAAGCAGTTAAGTGGGATCTAAATTGCGGTAACTCACCAGTAGTTTCTTCCAACCTTTCTGTTGCCGTAGTCATAACGGCTTCAGTTACCGAGTCGCCAACGCTGAAGGTATCTGCAATGGTTTGCAACACCGTCAAAGCAGCAGCAACCAAAACAAAAACGGCACTTTACGATCAAAGACCACCACCATCAGCTGTATGTTCAGAATCTCAGAATTTCATACCGATTGTGTCACTGCTGGTGGTCGTGTTCTCGTCCAAGGACGTCGGCGATGCAGACTCTAAACATTCGAACGAATGACGTATTTAGACATTCAAGTAGTTGAATTCACAAATTTTTATGAAAAAACATTGCTCCACGTGTAAATCTTAGTTGCAAAATTTAGATCAGCTCTTGGTATAATCAGTAGATTGTCAGTCCATGCAGAATTAACGAAACAGATCATTCAGATGTTGTTTCTACACCAGTGAATAATGCTTGATACAATACTTCAAGCATACGTTTTTTATTCTTAAGTAATGGAAAATTAATCCGCGAAATCAGTTCAGGTTTCCCCATTTCAGACGTCGGAATAATTCTGTTGCTTATTGAGTATGTAACGGTAGTACACCGATCAGTTGTTTCGGCTCCTCGTGGAAAGAGACGTCAGATGTCAACCTGACCGCAGCAACCACCACAAAAAGATCTCAGAGCGTGTACAAAAGATTCAAAATTTAAATTGCAAAAATGAAGATGGTAGTACTTTCTAATAACAGTACTAAACACGAAAATTCTGTGAATAAAAGGTCGTGTAGATCACAATGGCACCGAAGTGAGTAACCACAAAATGCAAATGACTTTCGGGTTACGAAAACCTACAAAATAGACGAAAAGTGGCTGTTCATATCAGTTGTCGTCTTGTAACGTTTTAACCCACTTTCTGTATTATTAAACTTTCGTTTAAGTGTGTCTGAACCACGTGCAAACTTTAGAATTATGCACTAACATCAAATTTAACAATTACACGAACTCTGATATTCAACTTGAATAGTTGCTTTCAGTCAGTAAGATGTCTAACATGTTTGTGCAGAATGTAATTTATGTAAGGATGGCAATGAAGTCCCACATTACCGAGTATATGTCAGGCTTCAATAAATATAACTCAATAAACTTTTTTACGAAACAACAACAGAAACACAAACGTCTTCCATATTAACTCAGTACCAAATTGTGTACAATTTCGCGTCTGGTGAGTTTCTTGTGAATTCACAAATATCTTCGCTGTGTCAGAGGATACTTATAAGGTAGTAGCATAATGTCTAATTGCCAGTCCGTTTGGAAACCAACTTTCTGCATAAGAATGCATGGCTAGTACCAGCGATCCGCAAATGTTTCGTTGGATGAACAAACTCCCCAGGTTTACTGCTTTTTGCACTTGCAAAACAACAACTTAACGCTGCGATACAAAACATTAAGTTTACCAGTATATTCAAATAACATACGAAAAACAGTACCCATCATTTCATTGTCTCCATTTCTTGTAATTAGGTATGGGTTGTAAACAACTTTCATGATGGCTGATGGTATTTCCAAAATGCTATATGATTTCAGAAGTTCTAACAAACTAATCGTGGAACATACCAAATGTTTTGATAATTTGAATATTGTTTCCTACGGACTAAAATGTATTTTACTGTATCGGAATTCACTTTTATGTTGCAACTGACGGCATGAGTGTAATTTCATTAATATACATAATTGCTTGCAAGCCTCTTCGAATGGAGCAAATCATTATTCGATATTTTGAAACCAGGGATGTTGTCTGCAGTAGTGTCAGAAGTATTTATTGTTTCTAAAAAGTTAAAATACTAAGAATATCATTGATTTCAAAACCAAGGCTTTATCTCAACTCGTACAAACTAAACAAAACTTTGTGAAGTAAGAACCCTGCTATTTTGAGTTAGCTAAACCAATCTCTTGCTCAATCAGTATTTTGGAGATATTGTTTGGTATTTGTTTGGGAAAGTGAAACTGCTTTAATTGTTTTCCTCTTGGTATTCGGTGCTGTTGACGTTCGACCTACGTGGAATCGCTGGTTGTTCGGGAGTGTATAATACTTGCCGCCTAATGTGCCTTTTTGGTCATTTGGCCATTCCTTCCTTCGGGTTTTCCCTTTGCTTGTGTTGCTGTAGTGCAGCCATTTTTTTTCAGAATCAATCACTTGAATTACCTGCTACAGACATATAGCGTTGCAACACCAGGGCGCTGATTGACTTATTTGACTTTATCTAAGGTTGTTCGCAAGTTCTGCCCTTGCATCTTTTCCTAACTATCATACACAGTTCCCTTTACAAGCAGCTTCGTCCTTGAGAGGTCTGCAGCCTGAATGATCCTTGGTCCTTCGCAGCCTCCCACTCCCTCATGTATTTTATACAGCAATGCACTAGGAAGTCATCGCAGTTCTACATTATCACAATCATGATGGCGTCATTCATGCATGTGTCTTAAAAGCTTGTAATTCATCAAAGGACAGTAAATGCATTAGCGCCATCAAGCATACACTCTCTACTACTTCTATTTATATATCCTCGTCTTCTTTCATGCATTTGTGTATTTCTCTTTGCGGCGATGCAAGTTTAATATCTAGCGCCTTGGGTGTGGGAGTGAAGACGTTACACAATACAAATTCTGCATCAAACAAACTGAACGGAATTTTTATTTTGAAGTTCATAAAAACAAGCACATGTCTGTTTTTGAAAGTGAAAACAACAGCTCACCCGTGTCGACATTCACGGTAGTTGTGTCACCAAACATCGATGCTGTTGAAAGAACTAAAAATGCAAGGAAAAACCGTTGCAATAAAGAAGTACCTTACGCATATAACCGTTTCATTTCCTTGTTTGACAAACGATTCAACTTTGCTGGTCATGGTGCAACAAACCAGCATGGTTAATGCTGTCTACTGGGTGGCCAATCATCGAAAAGTTCTTGTATGGTGCCAGAAAGACAGCTTCATTTGTTTTTCAACTGCATTCTTCTAACTAGAAGGACCACGAAAGTCACTGCCAAAGGTTCAGGAAATTTTGGCCATTACTCGCACACCGATCGTACCAAAGCACAAGTTCTTAAGGGGTCCGTGAAGATAACAAGGGGTCCATGAATGTGATATAAAGGGTTAATAGGCATTACTCTGAAATTTCCAAGGGGTTAACAGGCTTTACAGATATTTCGATTACTACTACGACGATCTAGACAGATTTCCGAATATTGCAACGTCTCTTCTAGGGGAGTCCGTAACCTTCATTAAAATGTACTTCATTAAAAAGTTTCGTGACCCATACATTTTAGGGAACGTTGTGCTAGAGGTTCAGTAAAAATGTCATGAGATGCAGAATTTCGATTACTTTTTCATAAACAAAAACAGCTACTTTTGAAATTTTGCCTGAGAGTGCGACGTCACTGTGACGCATGGAAATTTTCAAGCGCAAAAGCCTAAAATTTCGGTTTTTGCAGTCCTTCACGACTTAAGCAAATCTGATGAAAAATTGGAAGACGGTGTACGGCACTTATCAATTCCATCCATATGTGTAACTATTGACCAAAAGCAGCTTCGGTACTTAACCCGCCAAAAAAATTATGGTACGCAAGAAAGTGCTCTGAATTAAAACACAATTGTTACATCTGGTTTGAACAAGGTAAATTTCAGTATATGTATTTCAATATTTGAATTTGTTTAACACAAAACAGCGTTTGCGTCGTATTGATAAATACCCTTGTTTCTCTGTTTACGGAAATCGATGTCGACCTTAAAATTGCCGCTACTGTAATACGTATCATGCGTGTTTTACACGTGACTTTCACAAAAATACTGCAAAATGCGCCATCATATGTAGCAGTGGCTGTTTCGTTTTCTGCTTCATCTGCCACGAACAAAAAACAAGATACGCAAAACACAATGCTTGACCGAAGCCTGGTTCAAAGCAATTGTGAAACTTACAGAAACGTGTGCACATTTACATGAACATCAATGGCAACTCCGGCACTAAGGCTCCTGGGCTCAACCCGAGTCTCCGATTACGATTTATACGGTAGAACCTGAGCTTGCTTGATATGTAGCCTGTATATGTGCTACCACCAATTTCAATGATTAAGGTTGTTCATTCGGACTCTTTCAACCGGACCTTGTCAGTGTTCATATACTTTTGTTTCATATCTGGCCTTGTGTTCGTTGTGCAGGTGATCTGAATCACAAAATATCATTCGTAGAGACAGTTAAAAGCACTAGGTTTGCTGTATGATTTCGAGGAATCAGCCGACTGCGCTCTGCTTTCATTTTTTCGAAGTAGGCTTGCTCTCGCATAGGGTTCCTTCGTGCATTACTCGGGTTCATCCATCAGAGCCCGAACGGATCGACAAATCGTCAAGTAACTCGGACCAACATGAGTGAGCCTAGTGCTGGTACACAGAGCTTTACTCCGGCTCATCCGTCAAAGCTCGAGCTGCCCTCTGCTTCCATCCTTTTTCGTAGTAGGCATTCTCTCGAATACGTTCTTTCGCCCTTTTCATGGACTCAACCGTTGGAGGCCGAGCTGCTATTGTGACGTGTGTCACAATGTGGATGAATTTGTTGGAGTTTGTTAAAGTTTTGTGCCTAAAAAGTCTTGCAATGGCATCGCAGGCTTAGATGTTGTTTACAACGCTGGGAACGTGTGTGAACGTGTGCGAACAACAGTTCGTGACAGGAAAGCGTTGCGCGTGATGAAAAAGCTTGTGACGTAACATTTTCCGGCAAGAGCCGTACGCGCACCGCAGCTTTGCAGGTCTTAAAAACACTTGTTACGTAAATTTCGCTCTCTTCGAACAACGCACGTTTCGAACAAGGGACTCTGCAGAGCGTTTGTCTTCGAATCGCCGTACCTTTATCCTGGTATCAATTTGATTCTCAACTGTGAAGTTACCAAAAAAGCAACTTCTGACTGGTGATAATATTAGGCGAGGCCGCTTGGCCTTGCACCGTCGACAATAAAGTACAATGCAAGAAATATTTCTTGTTCGTCAAGATGATAGAAAGCCGCTTAGAATGAAGTCAACAGCAAAACAGGAAAACAAATTTAACTTTAAAAGGAACATCTACACCCCCAAAATGTGTGTGGACCCTGGCCCAGGGGGTCTACAACACTGCCAAGTAGTTTTAAAATTATAATTCATATCAGGTTGAATATTTTTAGGAGCAATGGATTCGCATAGAACTATGAATTTGAATTCTAATCCAATGGACAGTTCCCATTCAAGAACATTTTCATACAAACAAAAAAATTGTGCAGTAACTCGGGCTTATATGAATGAGCATGGTACGCAGTGGACTTATTGGTGTTATCATTACTCTGTGACGTGGGATACGTAATAATGGACAAGTTCTTATGAGAATTACTCATTTATTGTTACGTAAACAACGTCCCACAGCAACGATAGTGCAATTCAGAATGATAGCAAATGGAAATTTCAGTGACATAAGCCTCGAACGGTTGCATTCAGTCAGTTTCAAAGTGCACGATGAGCCCGAGTTACCCCTGACGAACATAATGAAGTATCTTAAGAGCTTTATTAACCTACAAGATTCATTCATTCTGTGCAAGTCGATAATTACATGGTCAGATATATTGTCATGTCTAAAATTCTGAATGAATTCTGAATGGGATTCAGTTGATTTTTTATTTTTATTTAAAGTATTTATTTGTTTTTGCACAAATCAGCATCGTGTTTTTTGCCTTTTCTGAAGTCTCCATAAAACCATTTGCTTTAACGGACGTCGCGTTTCTCGAGTTTGTTTATCAAAGCAAGGCTTGAAAAAATTTCAAAAACAAAATTTGAAACAGCAAAATTTTGAAAAGGTTTTGTTTTTCTAGAATACGTACCAATCATTTCTTCTGTTGATTCAGTATTTTCAGACGGAGTAGCTGTTGTTGTGCCGTCACCCAGGTTAAATAAATCGACTGAAAAATGACAAGAAATAACAAGTGGACAAAATGTTTGCATGAAATTGCACTCATTTTTTGATCTTGCATAAACCTGGTGAATGGTATGTAAAACTCAATATTGCTTTTTGCAATTACTTAGTAAAAAATGAAAATTTCCTTGTTGCTTTTGAGTATTTTTATGCTGTCGCTTGCGTAGCTTGGTATCTAAATGAACGCAAACCATACAAACAAACTTTTAGCAGCTATTTACCAGCAAGTTTGGTAAACTTCATTCATAGATTAATTCTGTTTCTGCAGGCTTGTCCATGGGGGTCCCATGGAATTTGTCCCATTGAATGGGACAATGGACTTTAAATTTGTCCCGTGTTCCACCGTGAGCAAAAAAACGTTACGGGAATTTTCTGACGTCGAATATGATTTTTATGTGCTCACAGCACTGCAAGTATTATCGGCTACGTGGTTGCTCAGTGCCCGGCGTAGTTATTGAGGTGCCCGATAATGAGGTTGTTGGTTTTTTTTTAGTGAGAAATAAGAAAAGGTCATCCAATTTTCACTGGCCCACAAATCGAGGAGTTTTTGGTCCCTCAGCTACGGCTCTCTATAGGCTAGTAGACATTATACATGCATACGACACAATGGACGTGGTATTACTAGTTTTGTGAGTATCCTATGGGATGGGACACTCGCCATTTAATGAGACGAGACAGAAAAATGTTTCCCTTGCAAAAGCATGTGTTTTTGCTATACGATCATCACATTCCACATATCTATAGTTTGCGAACATGCCACATTCCTTCATTTTCAGTATATTAGCGCTTAACAGTGCAAGCGACCCTCCGACAGTTTTTCGTGCAATATATGCATACATAACAAATGATTTTATACAATAAAAACGAACCAAAACAAACGACTTTACTGTAGAATCTACAATACTTCTGAATCAAAACACGATGTGAGACCGAGAATTTGTTTATCAGAAACACAATTCGCGCTTTTCACTGTTAATACTGTCATTACTTTGGAGTCACAGTGCACCGCGTTGATGCCTACTGCATCGGATAAGCTTGAGGCGAAACTTACGCGTTCGGTTGCTATGGCATCCTGCAGTAACATGTACAGTATTGTTACCTCTGTCTTTTCCTCATTTCGTTCTGTTTTGACATTTACGTTTTGAACTTGCCTGTTATGCTGTGCGCTCTTCGTAAACGCGTCATTAAACTAGAGGAATAGCGGACATTTTTCGTTTAACCGTGAATGTCACTGCGTTCTGGGTCGAAGCAGCCCGTTACCCATGTCGTTGATATAAGCAGTTCACCAGTATTTCATGGCAATCTTTTCCAGTAACCGTCTCTCATGTGCCATTCATCTAAGATGAGTAACATTCAGGTAACTAGCAACACTCAGACAAATCAAGCCAGCAAAATATGCGAGGCCAGTCATGGTTCTAAAGCACGTTTCTATTTTTTCCTTAGCTTTCCGCGTTTCATGAAATTGTGGCTAATCCAAGCAAAGCGTGATGTTGAAGCATTCCTTTTCTGCATCGTCTTGAATGTCATACATTACAAATTCAATGACTTATTGTCTTCAACTGAATGCATTTGCGTCAGCGTTTCCACTCCCTTCTCTACCTGTTGCAGGATACGTGCGGAGAAGTCGTATCGCTTTTCACCACACGACATTTTTCCTTCCAGGAGAGCAGGTTGCTTTTGGCTTTTCGGGCCGCAAATTGCCCGCAATCTACAGTTATCGTCAACCACTGGGTTGAAGTAATGCGTCCGCAGGGGCTGAGATCCCACGGAAACGTTAGTCGGACATACACTCTACTGTGGCAAGAATGATCTATAGTCAGTTCTCTTTCCGATGAATGCGCGCGCATGCGCTGTTGGAGTTCGTATAGCTGCATGTTAGAAAAATTCACGGGATTAGAGTCTTTCCGACAAACTTGCTTCGGTTTAGCACACGTCGCCTGGTTTAAAGACAAGATCTATTGTTCCTGTTACTGCTAAGCTTGCATCTTTATCGGTAACTTTTGAGGATTACTGCCAACAACTATACCAACTGCCCAGCACATATATCGCAAGCTTTTAAAACAAATGGCTTCAAGTGGCCCAGATCGACCAGGAGTCAGTGGCAATTATTTTCATTTTCATTACAAGCTAGAATGATCGGGATGAAATACAAAATATATGACCATTTTGGAACTGCGGGGAATGGGCTGTGATTTCTATGAAAAAATATGATTTTATAGCTCACAGTTCACTCACGGGGCTCTAAAAACAACTTTTTCCCCATGGAGGAGTTTTACTTCTATAAAAGTCATTAATATTGAACACATCGTTTACTAACTTATAAATGTAAAACATGTATGGTTAGAACTTCTTTTTAATTCTTGCAAGCAGAAGTCTCAGATGGGCCTACATTGCACTAAACGTTTTTTTGATTAGCTTGACTTAAAAGATACGACTTTTTCACCGCAACTTTTGCAACGATCAGTTCTCTTGCCGATGTAGCAGCCGATGTGTTCATCAAGCATTCGCAGCTATTTTAAAGGATTTCGAAGTTTCAAAGCTTAATTACGTTCGAGGTTTGTTCGTGCCTTTTTTCCTTCACTTCATTCCAAATCGGCTGCACCGAATATTGAACAGAACTGCTGAATGTGCGTTAATGCAACGACACTTTTAAAAACAAAAATCTTCCAACTTTTTTATCAATACGGTTGTGTGCAGAGTGTGAAACAATCGTACAATTGCTTCATTTCGCTGAAACGTTCCCAACATAGCTTTCTTAGCAAGTATGAAGAACTATGATCACAGTTCTCATGTTTGTTCTCTACAGAAGGTAGACTAAAATACAACCCTCTGAGATAATCCTTCAAGCGATCATTTATCGCTATTCCAGATCTTCAAACCAAACGATCGTGCGCATTTTGCCATTCAGCACAAACATACTTCCGGTAACGTCATGTTTCCACATCCTTACATGAAGAAACAGAAAATATTTTCAAAGAAATGATAGTGCATGAAAATCCGCTGTCTAGTATATTCAGCACTCAATAAACCAAGTTTTACCAGTTAAACGACCACCCCAAAATTACTGACAATAAGACAACAGGAAAGATGTAAATATGAAAGGAAACGATCTTTTTCTTTCACTGAAAACATTTTGATTATTGATTGTGTTCATAACAAATCCCCGTGTACAAGCTGACCTTAGGACCGCCTGCTACATTCACTGATGCAAAACTCAAAAATCGGAGCAGTTCTGATCGTTGGAAGATTCTTGATAGATTTATAGCAAAAGATTTTTCGGAATTTTATTTAATCTTAACAAAGCGATTTTTCAACTTTCGTTTAAGCAAGTTTTTTTTGGGTTGTGCATTGTTTCTAAGTGCTTGGGCCTGCGCACTGACACCATGATGCAAAAGGACCCTGCAATCCAGTGTTTGGCAAACTGTGCGTGTTTGGATAACTGGAACACGGACAAATGAGTCTGGTACCACAACGTTGGGATGTTAGCTGATATGAGATTTACCAGGCAGCAAGAATGTCTAAATAAAATTACCGACCATGCGAACCGGTAATTTTGTACAAGACGTTTCCACCTATTTGTCCGAATTGGCTCAGCACGCGCCCAATGTGCTGCTCAACCGGGTGTTTTGTGACGCAGAAACGCTACATTTTTAGCCCATGATTTATGGGCGTGCGAAAACCTGAATATCACAAACCACAGCCTACGACAAGGCGCACAGATTGAACAACAGAATGCCACAAAAATGCAGCAACACATGTGAAGAAAAAAATCACATCAGATTTCATAATTTGAGATTTTGGGGAGAAACCTTCGAAATGCCAACTCATACGGATTCCATTAACATTTTTTGGGTCCTGAGACGGTTCTGCTTCCAAGCTTTTAATCTGATGAACATTATATATGTCAGAAAAGCAAATTCCTCCACGCCCATAAAATTACATACTTTTTTCAGAGGTTTTGTGAGTCACGGTTTAGAGGATTCAAGAATGCCTGAAGTGATAGGTCAGTTTATGCTTGTTGCGCTGAACCAACGGAAACACAAGAAACACAGAATTTGAAGTTACCTCACAGCTGTGTAATTCTAGACTGTAATTAATCCCAAATCTTACAGTTAGTTTCTTCCAA
>Ga0210059_1014343_pt1 | contig 11726 bp, 8 predicted proteins | sample Ectturendosymbi2_FD_188042 | JGI IMG/M metagenome (GOLD analysis project Ga0210059, IMG submission 188042) | Ecteinascidia turbinata endosymbiont from Florida, USA - Sample 2 (SPAdes) (version 2) | ecosystem: Host-associated > Tunicates > Ascidians > Unclassified | place: Key West, Florida... | reverse complement strand
CGATCAGACTTTCAACTGAGAGAACGCAGAAAGTTTTTAAAGTTTATTAAATATTGGAATGGTGCTAGATTGAATGGAGAAGTCTAGACAGAATAGAGGAATTAAAGAGTTTAATTTTAGTAAACAATCGCAACAACATAAAGTTGTATTTTACTGCAACTGAAAGTATTATGTATACGAGTTACTATGATAAAGTATGCGTGCTGCTATGATAAAGTTTTCACCTGTTTGCATAATTCGTCACTTATTTTCTTCCCCCCTTGAGGTGATGAATTAGGCAAATTCTACTGTAATACGCTACACCAGTAAAAGTTTCAAACTTATGCATCAGGCATAGAAACGTTTGTGATTTCATTATTTCGCATTTTTGATAGAGCTAGCATAGTACTTACTGTAGTGTGGACCAAACCCTGGATAAAAACTGCAAACTTCTTGGTTCACATTAACGAACTTATTATGGATTCATCTGATTATAGGTCATTATGGATTTATCCATTTTTTGGCAAACGAAGATGACAAATTCGGAATCAAATTTTTGTTGGCGTTGGATTGCAAAATAAAGTATGCACTAGATTCCCTCCTTCTTCCTCAAAATATTGAACTGCGTCCACGATTGCTGAGGCTAGTGGATGGAATGGTCTTGCAACCAATGGAATAATATTTGGATAAAGGAGGAAATGTGACCACAGATAACTTCCTTGGAATTAGCAGGAGGACCGAAACAAAAGACGACCCGCATTGTTAACACAATAGATCAAGCAAGGAAACAGTTTCCACCATCAGCAAAGATCTTGCTGGAACTTTATTCGAGCAAGCTCTTCAAAACCGGTGACTGTGTAACTTTGCTTATATCAATGCGATCAGCAAAAGTACTGTACGTACAGTATGTATTCCAAATTGTATATACTTTTCGGCCACTATTGCCACAAATGAGAAATGTTAAAGGGTTGTTGTAATTTATTGCAACATTCCATATATAAACTATTTTCCGTGAACTTGAGTACTCGTCGTTGGCTTGTTGCTGCTTTATTATTATTAATTTAGATCTCTTGTGTTGCACGTCTTTTGCGTCACACTGTAATTTCTTGCGTCACAGAGTCTTTTGGTTTGGATTGCTAGCATTGCCAAGTGTTGCTTTGTTTTTTGACTGAAGATGGATTAAAAATAATCCGAAACCTCTCAAAATAAAACATGTATAGTTTTTTGAAGGCTATTTTAGTGTTGATGAAACTGTTAAGTCTATCCCAATTCTATGCTCCAAAATTTAGATCTTGCCTGCATTAATCCACACATTTTGTTCACGCTGAGTGTAAACGACAAAGTGGCTGGAAGAGAATTCATCATGAACATGCCTACTGAACGACAGCAACACATGGAGTGAAAGTTGCCTTCCTTCTGCCGCACATATCTTGTCATTTGTTGCGGCTAGAAGTTGGAAAAGTACACGCAAACCGAAACAATGCTGGATTGCAAGCAACTGTTTACAAAACAAAACAAACAGGTCGTGTCACAAGGTTGCAAAATGGTTTGCGGTATGTGGACAGCTGAAACAAAGTCTACGCTAGCTATGGATCTAAAGACCAACAAGAGGCTGGAAAGAGAAAGAAATTGGTGTGATTTCATTCTGTTTCGTGATTTTTGTTCCTGGTTGAGCTAACTAGTCTCCACAAAGCTGAGAGGTTGGGATACATCATCAAAATTTTTTTTTAATGGAAATCGATTTCCCATGACAAAAAATGTTGGTGGGTTCAAACCTGTTATCAATATGGAGACTAGTTACTTGAATAAAGATGTCTTCAAGTTCCAATCATCGCAAAAAAAACAGAAAGCAGAGCCCAGTGGGCTGATTCCTTTAAAGGTTAAGGCAGGCTTGGAGCTTTTAACTGTTTGTTTCTTGCTGTTATAATTTGCAGTCGAAAGAACAGCCACTAGCAAATACGCCAGTGACGAAATGTGTGCGGGTTTTGTGATAAAGGCACTTACTTAGGAATCAAAGTTATTTAACACATGATCATTTTTTCTTCAATTTTTCCGGTAATTTGCGATCAAAATCATTCAATACGCTACTTAGCAGTTTTCGGAGTTGACATTATCACCATAATTTGGCGTCTGTGATATTTGCTGGATACTCATACTGCAGAGCTTGGTAACATCTTAAACAGCGAAACCTACTTTGTACCTTGAAGCAGTGAGTAAACAACATCCATCTTCCTGCATGAATATCGCTGCATCTTTGCAGTTATGAAAAACTTATTTTGAGTAATTTCGTTTCTAAGTTTTCAACTGAATGTAGGCTAACTTGGCAGAAAGTGAAATTTCATGTGGAACACTGCTACGCAGAATACTGTACACTTGCCATTAAGTTCTTACCTCTTGCACAATCGTACAAAAAACGTTAATGGAAACGAGGTTAAGATCGAAGCCTTCAAAAATTTTGCATAATGTATCCTCTCTTTTCTCAGGATTATGTTTCGCCCAGATGGTTGCCACAAAGCAGATCTGTTCCTCAGGATCATCCAGCTGAATGAATGATGAAACCTTTAGCTTGTTATTTCATAACCATTAAACAAATTTTGTTCTCTTACAATAATAACAACAAATACAATCAACACTATGGAAAAAAAATGGAATATGCTGTTAACAAGTTCTTCAATCCAGGGCTGGGGAGCCTTCGTAAAAATGACACAGCTCCTGCTGCGGCTCCGGATCTCTTCTTTTCATGAACATGGCTCCGGCTCCAGCCCAGTAGCTTTTGGTTTAAATGAGTACAGCTCTGGCTCCAACTTCGGCTTCTGTTCGTTTTCACACATTAATATTTTCAATTGTTTTGGTCCACCTCAAGTTGAACGGAATATGAATTCCATCAAGTACACAAAACTAAGATAATATACCATACCAAACTTTTGAGTAATTTAATTTGGCAGTTTTTTACATGCAGCACTCTTACTGTTGCAAGCTCTCAGGTGGCGTTACGTTGAATGTGTGGTTCACCACGAACGGGATGAGCGCGAAGAACAATAATATATATATGTGGCGCGAACAAGCAATAAGAGAGTGACCGCGGCGTGTGAACTCTATTGTTGCTTGCTGCCACGGTGTGAAGCTTTGCGCACATGCCGCTCGGGATTTCCGATCGCAACATTACCATGAGGAAATCAGCGAAAAAACAACAATCAAAGATTCAGACGATTCGGAGAATAGTTACTAGCAGAAACGTAAGTCAAGGTAAGGGTAAACAATTTCTGGAACAGCAGTCGCTGGTTTTGCCGTCAATGCCTGAGGACCTTTTTTTATTTCTTACAACCAGAATCAAGAAAGTAGCTGTTTGGAAAAATACATTAATGTCCGATTTAAACACAGACTAGTCCAAACTGACCAGGTGTTTTGCACTCGTTTCATGTTTGCCTGTTACAGTCTTGGCGCCTCCAGCCAACAGTACTGCCCGGATAAACCATGCAAAGAGCGATAAACACATAGTCGATTACCTCTCTCATGTATTCTTTCAAACATTCATATGTTTGCATTTACACAAACGACCAGATGTGTTTAAAACCCTTTTTTCAAAGAAATATTACGACGTCTAGCAAGAAATTCACCTTTGACGCATTTAAATTAGCTAAAAATCTCTAATTTCTCATCTTTGGCACTCTATTAAGCAGTGATTACTCACAAAGTAAAGCACAATTTAACCTGCAAAACTTAGGAGAAAGTAAGACTGGTTACCGTGCGCAAAACATATAATTTTTTTCCGCAGATGAAAATTGCAAGAAAAGTATACATTTTTTACATTGCTTTTTTATACCCTCTGATAATGTTCTGCTATGCAAAGCAATGCTATTTCGCTACCAACTAGTTATAATTTTCATGTTACACTACCGCTTGTAAACGTTTCCTGGTGAACTTTGCCAGTAATACAGTAAACCTTGCTAGGAAGTCTAACGGTGTCTAATGAAAATTCCTACTTTGCAGTGGGCCTACAATTTCGTTAGAGAGCCGCACTAAAAACAGTTACCACAAGACAATTTACACGTTTTCATTTATTGCACTAACGAAGTCTGTTACACAAAATATTAGAGGTGTTACTGAAAGACTGCTAAGTGCCCCACAAAGGACGCTTGAGAGCTGCATCCGGCTCTTAGAACAGTGTTTGAGAACCATTGTTCAACAAGTAACACCACGCCTGGCTGCTGCGACGTCACAGCCTTAGCGATTATTAAACAAAAGAAACGTCAAGGTTTGCAGATCCATTCTCGCAGCCTGGTGTCGTAACTCGTAACAACCGCGTTGAATGTGTTATAAGGAGCGCAGTTTTAGGTGAAGTAAGTCTAGTTGGCAGAACCGTTGGTATCTAGGAAGGGACGCGAAGCCGGAGCTACCTCTCAAATGGCCACAGCTCCGGCTCCGGTCCTAAATTTTAAACTGAGCCCCGGCTCCGGCGCCTGATTTTTTATTTGAGCTCCGGATACGGCTGCATGCAAAATGCTCAGTACCCGCGCTCCGGCCACGGGCACCGCGGCCCTGCTTAAATTGGTAGATTAACGACAATTCAGAGAGATAGAAAATCATTATATACCGCGAAACATATGCCTTTTGTTTTTGTTATCAACATGATCTGTGCCGTCATTGACGAAAGTGAGCTCGACATTTCTATAAGTGATCGAGGTATTTTTTGGAAGATTTTTCAAAAGCACCTCAGCCCCATAAGATACCATGCCTTTCCGATTGTACAGTAGCATTTGTCATGACATAAATCCCAGCCATTCTATATGACAAGGGTGGCCAACCCGCGACTCGGAAGCCCCATACGGCTGCTTGCCTGATTTCAGGTGGCTCTTATGTAATTACCAGAAGTCCCACCGAATAACATGCATTACAATAAAAGACTTGTAAAGTTTTTCATTGTTATGTTGGTGTGTTACATTTACATCTCGCTGAGAAAAGTGGATGTGAGTGAGGAACAGATTGGGTGATGTTCATGTGTGCCCATGTGTACGATGTGGCTTTTTGCGGAGCACAGCAAAAAATGTTGCTTTTGGTCCCGGACTGATTTGCCACTCCTGCTGTATGTCAATCTAACGATGCAGCAAATTTGATTGTGACGTAAAACGTGAAGTGAACCACCAAAATCTTGTTATTGAGAACAAACACACATGCTTTAGTTTAACTATGAGCAGGCATCTCTTAAGGTTTCAGTGTCGGAGGTAAAATTATACGACACTCACTTTTCAAAAATATCCGACTCCGACACTCCAAAATTTCTGACTACAACTCCTAAACATATAGGGAATAAAATCTGGCTGTTAAAATCAATGGAAATCGTGGTGCACAGCAAGAAATCTCTGATTCAACAAAAAATTCAAAATTGTACCATTTCAACAGGTATTCCCAATTTAGGAGTGTGATGTAAAAAATGCTCAAAGTGGACTTCCGGAGTCGGACGAAAAGACCCACTCCGACTCCCAGTGTTGTCAGGAATCCGACGCCGACTCCACCCAAAATCTCCGACGCCTTACGACTCCGACTCCGCAACCCGGCTTAAACCTATTGTTAATTGCTTATTTCGTTACTGGCATACCGCATTTATTTTTGCCAAATCTAGCATTATGTGTCGTATCCATCTCACGTATGCTGAGAAAAAACAGTTTTGTCTTTTTCAACTTGTTTTATAATCGTTAAGCGCTGACACTGCTTGCCACCATAAGGCTTTCAAAAAAATTTTTGTTTCACGTGTCAATATTGTGGAACTTTCTAAAAAATGCAGGTGAGATTCCTGTCTACATCTAACTCCTGTTTTCCTTTTTGACGTTTCCAAAGTCCACACACTTGCATTCAGCACTTTGCAATATTTTTGGTTGTACTAATACTAACCACTTTAATAGCGTTTTTCTTGCAGCACCTCATGAGAGTGTTTGCTCGAAAGTCTTGGTTCCACCCCAAAAATTAATTGAAATTTCTGCCAAAAAAATTGGACCTCATGTACTTCTGTGGGGGAACTCGAAAACTTTAACCTGTGCCTGCTGTCACCAAGATAGAGATGATAAACAATACTTATACTTCAAAGCTGTGACCCAGTCTGAATTTCTCAAGCCACAACAAAAACATTGTGTGAGGTCCTGATGACTCCTTTACCGTTCGAAGAATGAATCGTATAATGGAGTGATAACCTGCTTTGCAAGCAAACTGTGCAAAAACTATTGTCATCAGAATTAAAATCTAGATGAAAACACGTTTTTACACCAAGAACAAACCAAATGTTTAACTTCTTCCATTAAATCAAAAAAATCTTCATTTTCCATCAGTTTCATTTCATTCGCAGTTGCGACGCTCATCACATTTGACACAAAAACAGTCAAGCATTTTTCTGCAAGATCTTTGAAACCATATCTTGAAGCAAAGATCCACATATTAATGCAATTTTCCTCATTCAGACTTTTCTCTAAGAAGTCTGCACCAAATTCCATTATTCCTGTAACAGGACAAAAGTCGTTAAATCAGATTTATATTTTGAGATAACCTAAATAAGCATTAAACCATGTTCTTTGATACAGGATGGGTGTCGAGAATATTGATCTCTACCTCAATATTAATCGCATGACAACTGATACGTCACTTTGCAAAATAAAGACTAACCAAAGGCTACATTTCAACCTCAGAAAAGCAAAAGTAGCTTTAATGATTGAATACGTTCCAAAAATGCATAAAAAACAGTTTCACTAACTTTTGGAAGAATGTGAATTCCTTGACATCGAAATGTTTTTAACGTGGTATTGTTTCAAAGTGTGCGATCATTTAAGAAATTTGATTTTCGGACATGCTTTGGTTTGTTGCAAAAACTGATGTCGAAATTTCTACAATGCTCAATTTAATTTTGACAGAATTTAACAAATAACATTTTTTAATCTGCGTTAAAAGCATCTCCTGGTTATCTATTCGAAGTAAACAAGCTACCTTACGTTTAATGCATAAGTAGTCTGCCGTTGCTATCAAGTCGAATGCGTTGTCGTGGTTGATTGACAGTTGTCCAGTATAGATGAAATCAATGATGCATTTCATGACGTCAGCACGAGTTTCATGAAGAGTAACTACATTTTTGTATTTTTCCTGCATCTGAAGTAATTTTGAACTTTTGGTTATGAAAAACTCAGCATGATTAAAAAGGTTTGCAAAATTGTTTCTCAGATGATATTCTAACAATATGTCTCCGCAAAGGCAACACGGTCGAATCAATGAACAAATTGCTTTAGCAGGAAATTGTCTCCAGGAATTTAACGCATCTTCAGTCCTGAAAATTTCAGACAAGACTTAAGAGTGAAATGGTGAATTGATTTCACTGCGTCATTCTTGTGAAGACGTATTTTTGGCATGTCGACATGTGCAAAATCTAATAATTCGACAATTATGAAAGCAGCGCATGGCAGGCAAGTTCCTGAAAAGTTCAAGCAAGCTTGCTAGCTTAGTGCCTTCATTTGCACAGATGCTATTCTTAAAAATTTTGCAACCTACATGATGGCGAGAAAACCTTTGATATGTTATTTTGGTTGAGGTTAGTATCAGGTGAAGGTTAAACAACAGTCTTTAGAAATTGACCAAAGCGTTATAACCGTCTCTTCCCTTTTGAAAGAGGGTTAACACAGAGTGTACCTTTCCTTTTACAAATGAAGTGATGACTGGAGGTATGGAAAAGTAGTAAATGAAACACCAGGCGCTTTTTCAGTGTTTTACGCTTTGCAGCAACGTTTTTTGTGTTGCTACCTACCTCCACGCCAATTGCCACAGCAAACATTTGTGCGAACGTCACATAAATGCTCAAACCCATTTGCCCATGACATTCAAGCGCATTGCCAAAGAGTGTCTGGGGTTTGGGGGCATTGAGGCTTGCTCCAATTTATCAGGACGTTTGTCCACCATGCAAGCATTTTGATGTGTTAGCCATGCAATGAACGCGCTACATATTCGGGGAGGACAATTGGAAGAGAATAAACTCCTTCTTATTCGAGAAACTTGAAAATAAAATGTAGCTAGCGACCTTGTCTAAATCTCGTAGATTGAAACCAGAACACCTCCTCTCTCAAAGGAAGAGAGCACAAGCGTTTCGATGAAACCTAACTATATCCTCGAAATATTTTTGACTTCCTATCGACAAAGCCTCCTTGCGCTATTGCCAAGGAATGTAGGTAATGGTGCTGTGCAATATATATTTAATTAAACAATTTCCAATCATTTTAAGACAACAATGTCTGTTAGGTTTTGGCAAGATTTTCGCAAGTCTTACTCTGGCATGGTAAACAGATGAATCCGTCACTCTGTGAAGAATGGTGTGAATGTAAAAACTGAAGTGCTCTTTGCCGATATGCGTACCAACATGACCTCACAATGCCCAAGTGCGTGCAGGAATTTAAACCTGTTTTACGAACGTTAAAAGCTAACAAAAGCACAATATTTTGATCGGCTTCAGGGAACATGCTCTTCAAACTTAGAACGTGCAGGAGTGATTAGTTGTCATGTTGATGCGTTGTTTATAACTGTGATGAAACAGCGCATTTGCTATGCCAAACACCAAGATCCAACACAGAGCTATCGAAATATCCACTTGGTTCAAAGATTCTTTCCTTGATTGATTTTAACTTTGTTGCTGCTCAACTCTTACTACCAGTGTTTCACATTCGTGTTAAAAGAGGTGCGAAACTGAGAAAAAGTGACCAACACACTGGTTGAAAATACGTCTTGAAAAACCAAAGCGCTCACGAACGTGCAGAGCAACTGGTTCTTACAGATTGAGGAGGGAAATCTTGTAGGGAAAATATGTAAAAAAGATCTTCTCAAACTGCAGTTTGTCCTTGTTTTGAGAATTTTCCAAAATGCACAAAGGTTGCGCCAGAGGAGTGGTTGCTGTTCAAAGCAGCTGTCACCCATTTAACTTTTTAAGGACATGTACAAATAAAGCGAGTCGTGGCGACTGATGGACTAACTGCTAAATGTCTTACGTAACCAAAGAAAATAGGGCCTGGCGTCATAGAAATGCCAAACCGCTTTTGCATTTGCAATATGCCGAAGTGTGAAACTTTCAATGTAAGTGGTAAGAGGTTCTGAAATACTATTTAGCTCTTGCACGAGCAGTCCACACTGAAGTGTTCCACACGTTCTTTACAATTTCACTCAATGTTCCAGAATTGAAATGCTTGTAGCCATCACTGTGGCGGCTCATATGGCGGTAGGCACTGCGGAATTGCAGCTCCCACTATTTTCACGCTATAATTCTGTTTTGGTTCAGTTTATTCTTTTACTTTGATATTTAGTCGTGCATGCACAAGAGATGTTGACAATGTATCCACCTAGGACAAGATTTATTGGACAAAGCTAATTATTAAACATTTATATGTTTTTTTTCTATGGAAAGCACTGCAAATGACGAAAACTTGGAGCTGTGATCACTTGCAGCGCCTGTGTCGCCATGTAAAAGCATACGTCGGAAGCACTGTAGCCTGTCACTCAAACACAGCCAAACTAGAGCTATGAACCTGGAGCTGTGGTTTTCGCAGCGCCGGGCTGGCAATTGACCGGCAGCAGAATCATTGTGTTCATCGTAATCCTGGTGAGAAGCAACGTAATGAAATTGTAGACACTTCTAAAGCAAGGGTTCCTAACCTTTTTCTGACCGTGACTATGTACCACTCCAGCATTTCGACAGATGAGCATGTACCCTTAAAATTTCTTGTGACAAAAAGGCTGAGTAAAATAGAAAAATCCAAAGAATTTTTCATTTGTTGTCTCAAAGTTATATGTATAAATATTTGAACAAAAATAATATCTAAATATATTTTTCTCTCCTACAGCTAACCTTAAATTTGCCTTCAGATAGGCAAATGTACCCCTAGGTGTACATGTAGGCCATGTTGAGAATCCCTGCTCCCAACCTTTACAAAGCACTGTGATACGAAAAACTGTGTATTTGTTGTGCATCTGCTTATAGCATCGTTTGTCTTACATTCCGTGAAGACTTCGTCCATTTTAATTTGGGTTATACTCCTCTACGAAAACAACGCGGCATGCCTAAATAAGAGAATAATGCCACTAGCCAAAACAAGTTTCTCACCCGTTTTCCATATGTTACATGTGAGGTCGTTTTTTTGTCCGGTTTCAAATATATTTTGGTTTGTCACTTAATGCTATAGTGACAAAAGCAACATTTTATAGTTTTGCTGCATGAATCTTAAAACATATTTCAAGAAAGTTGAAAACAGTTCTGAAAGGATTAGAGAATGCTATGACAATGTACGACTTCCTGTTTTTCTAAGAACAACAGGTTTCTCACAACTTTGTAGACACCAGCACGTTTCCCAGAATAATATTTGAGCTTGTTACCTCCACTGTGAACACTCTGTCAAAGTAATCAGAGTAAAGTGCGAACACTGATTTGTGGATCTTGAACTCTTCACCTTCTGCTGTGATCACGGCATCGCAATGCTTCTCATCTCTGTTCTCATCTCTGCAAAATTGTGGTTTTGTTATTTAATTACATTAACGAATCAACGAAAGCAGTCGTACAGACTTAAAAAAACTTTTTACGTTGAGCTCAAGTAATCACCCTTCCTGTGGGATGATTATGCCTTAATTTCTTTCATTGAGTGTGAAGGACTAGTTTCTTGGTGACAGTTGTGTGAAATGTGAAAAAACAGAACACTAATTTTTGCTTTTGAAACGCCAGCAAAGATTTATAAAACCCTTAATATTGCGAGACGATACATCACCTCAAGAATCCACAATTCTTTACTCAGGATAGCACTATTGTTTTTTAAGGGCTCACATCACAAGCGTGGATTGATGCAGTGGGCAACAATCTGTGCAACCCTACCTTTCTTTGCAAGCTATATTCATCATTTACAATTAGTATTTTGCAACAAAAAATAGTCGAAGAGCAAAAAAGGTTACGGACTTTTTCGACAAGAGGACGCATCTCACTTGTTTTCACGGAGCGACACCATTCTTTCCAAAATAACTCTTTTCCACAATTACTAACATTCCATGACTACCTTACTCATTCTATATTGCTTTGCAGGTGGGGCACGTCAGGTAGGGGGCCAGAATGAGAGCCGTATGTCATGCATTGGTCAACCCCTCTATGACCCATAACGAATACTCTCTAAATTAAGCTCTTACATTCTTCGCTACGTTTTCAATGTCCCAGGAAAAATCGACAAGGTACGTTCTACTGGTTGTAACCATGGGAAAGTGCCCAGAGGTCGACCAAGGCCTGGCATGATTAGATCATGATCTTACTTGGTCGCGTTTTAGTGTGGAGCCAACAGAACTATCTTCAATTGTTGAAAACATTGAGATGGGTCGCGTCCTCCTAGGGTTGCTGCCAATGTGATCTTACTCGGAGGGAGAACGGGTATGAAAATAAATGAAATGAATGAATGACTGTTGCTCATGACTTTCTCGTTTGGGGTTCTTTGAAAAGAGCAAAGCTTGGACACGCTAAATGTGTAGATTTCGGTCTAAAAAAAGTTAAAATAAGCTGATGCAATAAAGGTAATGCATAAGAGTATAGGAAACGTATTGCTGTTGAATACGTTTTTGCTCAATAAGATTACGTTTAGAACCTGAACAGTTTTTGTACATTTCATTAAATTTTTAAATTGTATAAGCAATAAATGAATTTACAATGAGAGGGAGCATAAACATTGCAAAATTTGCGTTTCAAACTTTGCAACTATATCGACTCA
>Ga0210059_1014341_pt1 | contig 11729 bp, 7 predicted proteins | sample Ectturendosymbi2_FD_188042 | JGI IMG/M metagenome (GOLD analysis project Ga0210059, IMG submission 188042) | Ecteinascidia turbinata endosymbiont from Florida, USA - Sample 2 (SPAdes) (version 2) | ecosystem: Host-associated > Tunicates > Ascidians > Unclassified | place: Key West, Florida... | reverse complement strand
CATTGCAATGTTTACAGTCATTCATCTACGTTTAGGTGGGAAGCACACTTTGCACTGCTGCACCAGCAGCCATATATTCAGAACAGAAAAAGCATTCCAACATATAAAATTAATACACTTACGTATCCATTTTGCTTCTGGCCGTTTGTTGTGAAAGTATAAGTAGTCACTTGCACTGAATGCAGGCTACGCCATTTTGTTCAAGCTAGTACGGAGCAATCACTTGTTGCGTGCCAGGCGGCTACCTTTTGTGTGCTTGGTTGTTTCCAACAATTTTTTTCACAAATGTTGTGCATACGTACGCGCATCATCCCTGACAATTTCAGGTAAATCGAACCAGAACTTTTTGAGTTACGCAATTTTTTGTCAAACGTCATGTGCTAGGCCTTTTTTTCAAATAATTAGTTTGTCGCTAGATCGCGGCAACTATTTTGTACATGGTGCTTTGCAGGAAAAATTTACTTTTTGGGTAAAGCTCGTTATTTTTTCAAGGCCAATTACTGCTCAGTGAAATTTTAGGCGATGCACAAAAATGTTTGCTATAGGCTGATTTCAAATTGCCTGTTTGCCTAAGCCATTTGTGAACACATGCCATTGCAATAGTTTTTTCTAGAGTTGGTAGACATTATGTAAAAGTTTCCTATTTGGTTTGGCGGACCACAAATATTTTTCTCAAAGGCAAGTGTACTTTTTCAGCCACCTGTTACGAGGTTTTCCGACGGCACAAATTTTCCAGTCACGTGTTCTTTTTTTTCCGACGGTACCAAAATTATTTTCCAGTCACATGTTTTGCAGTTCTTTTTTTTCCGACTGCACCAACATTTTCCAGCCACGTGTTCTGCAGCTGTTTTTTCCGACAGCACCAAAATTTTCCAGCCACGTGTTCTGCAGTTGTTTTTTTCCGTCGGCACCAAAATTTTCCAGTCACGTGTTCTGCACGTCTTTTTTTTCCGATGGCACCAAAATTTTCCAGCCACGTGTTCTGTAGTTCTTTTTTTCCGACTGCACAGTTTTCCAGTCACGTGTTCTGCAGTTCTTTTTTTCCGACGGCACCAAAGTTTCAGCCACGTTGGGGGGATTCAAGCTAACTGATTTCAACCACGTGTGACGTGGTTCTTTTCTCATGACGAGTGTTACAGCGAAGTGTTCAGCGGTTCTTCAAAAACATTCACTTTTGGCAGATTTAAAAAATCCTGCAATTGCAATGTGCATAAATAATTAGTCACGACGTTTCTTCCAGAGTTACAACGTATGCTGATGTTATGTTATTTTTTTGTGCGTCGCATGTCTTCGCAACAGTCCAGCCTATCGACGACTGGCTGACGGAAACCGCTGTAGTTTTTTTTCTGCTTGTTTGCTGCACCTGAAACTAAAGACGATGCTTCCACAAGGTGATAACAACATCTCCTGTGCTTTTCAGATTTTTCCTGCATCTAGAACAGAAGCGGTGCTGCTTTGTTTCTGCGGTTGTGAGCAGACAAGCAAAGGTGGGTGGCCATGCCGACATGATTAACAGTGTGCTTGCGCTGCAGCGCGTAACTTCGTCCGTGCTTGTTTGTTTGAAGCGTAAATTTTTCTACAAATGGAAGCAACCTAAACAAACACGTCCTGAAAGTTTTAGGGAGATCGAGCGTGATTTCTCTGAGTTGTTTACCTTTGCGCCAAGCATCTAAATGCGCGTGCGTCGAATGTCTTCGCAAAAGTCCTAGCCTATCGACGACCGGCTGACGGACACCGTTGTACTTTTTTTTCTGCTTGTTTGCTGTACCTGAAACTAAACACGATGCTTCTACAAGGTGATAACAACATCTTCTGTGCTTTTCAGATTTTTCCTGCATCTAGAACAGAAGCGGTGCTGGCTGTTCTATTTCAGCAGTCAAGAGCTGACAACTGACGAATGTTTGGGCGATGTCTAAATAAATTTCAGCTTGTGTTTGGGTTGACTTCGCGTACGGGAATTTGTCGAAACACCTTTCGTTTGCAGTGTGTGCAGCAAAAATATACTGAAGCTTGAAGCTCATGAAGTGCTGTTGCAAAATTTATGCGAATCGAGCCGAGGCAAAGCGATTGTTAGGCGGTATGTAGAGCCCCGGAGCGCACATGCGATTGCGTACTCAGTCGAAAAGCAGAAAATCCCTTCTAGGCTGAGGTGTTGAATAAACAGTTATAACTTTTTTTCCTCTGAAACTTATTACTTGAAACTTTACAGGATGCTTGAAAATAGGTCTAGCAACATACTCTGCGAGTTTGAAATTTTTGCAATGCTTTGAACAAGCACAGTGAAGCTTCAAAATAAAAAAACAGTAAATCCACCCCAGTTTTAACCCAAAACACCCATTTAAACAAGGTGGAAACTTTTTTTGGTTGTGTTCATCAGAAACTAGACGATCAGCCGAACATTTCATATGCATGAAGTTTTTTTCTAGCATGAATGGTTTTCCCAGCACAGCCTTTCCAAACACCACCTTTCCCGCTCAAACATCACGCGCAAAACCATACCGGCAGCATAGCAATAGAGCCAAGTACGAATATATCGTACGCCGGCTCTAAAGTGTTGCATCGCTTGTGTCTCCAGCAATCAGCGTCGGCATGTAGTTTGACTCACGGTTGCGTCACAATGCTTTCAGATAGCAAGGGTTGCGAACTTTCTAACTTCGTTCTCATTCCATAGTTGCGTCACAATGGACGGGAATCCAACATTCACAGTGCATGCAACTGCGCATACTTTTATACAGTGGTGCCACTCCCAGTGTTTTTCCACTAGACCTAGTGTTTTTTCATTTCATCTGGTGTTCTAGTGTTTTTCTATGAGTGAGCTGAATGTAATTAATTGCACACTTTTGTGTAATTTAACTTTGAGACCTTTTGATTTAGTTCAAGTCAATTGTTGTAATTTGCTAAAAATTCTACCTACTTAAATCTTAAATTACACAAGACAATATTATGTTTTGAGACAAACCGCTACGAACTCACTTGGTCTTCTGTTAAAAGTTTCAGTGACCTGTACAAACAAACACAAGCCTTGGTGCTATCTCCCATTTCTTTGTTTGTCTCTGGTTTACAATGAGTTCCACAATCAATGTGTATGGTTGGCATTGCAACGCATTTTCTGGGCACTTTGCTTCTGTGTAAGTTTGCTTTTGTAATCTAGTGTTTTTTTGTGAATATAGTGTTTTTTTATCTTGAAATCTAGTACTTTTCCATAACAACAGAGTGGCAACACTGCTTTTGGAGCAGCATAAAGCTTAACCAGTGCCGTGGCAAGACAGCCCTGTACTCCCCGGTTGGGGGGCCCCCGACCATTCGAAGGGGCCCCACAATATATATTGTATTAGTAAGTGAGAGCCGTCTCTCTACCCTTGACTTTTACTCTTCTGGTTTTTGCCCTCAATGCAGAGCCGGTAGATTAAGCATGTAATATCATGATTCGTTAATTTCGAAAAAGAATTGCGGACGTTCGGACACTGCAGCAGTTTTTGTAAAGTTGTGGTTACGTCAGAACAAGGCCAATTGTTAATTGTTAATAAAGTCTTGACCTTCCCCACTTAACTTCGCTGGCATCGCCCTTGTGCGTTGAAATTCTCGGGGAAATTTACGTCATAATGAATGTGGTGTGGAGTGTTGTGCAATCGCTTTGTAGTTGCGTACAGACAGAGAGACTAGGTTTCTAGTTCAACGTTACAAACGTTTTCGTGAAAGCTGCTTAAGACAGATTATGTAAAGTTGAAACGAAGGAAGGCAGTTGTGTCAGTTTATTATATATATATATGTGAAGACTGTGTTAAGACAGTCTAATTTAAAGTTTCGACCAGAAAAACCGGGGATAATCTAAATAAGTTCAACGCTCGCTTGCTCGATCTTAAAAAGCCTCTTCAGATTTGATCTCATTTGCTATACGTCATGATGAAGATGGATGGTGTTAGATTCCAATAAATTCGTTCTTATTAGGAGTGAAGGCAGAGGGAGTGTTGGGAAGCAGTTATTTCTACGCACTGCTTCCACCGATCAGCTTTTGGTGAAAGCACCAAGTTGATTACATTCACATTGAGACTAGCTTTTAAAATGATGAGGCTTTTCCTGCGACCACCAGGTGCTCTGTGATCGTCGGGATGCAAATCGCAAGCATTAATGAGACTGCCGGTTTCACATATTGTCGTATAGTATACGAGGGTATGCAACCTTTATTACTGAAGGGCCAAATGCAATTAAACAGATTAGACCGCGGGCCGCGCCTTCGTTTCACACAGGCTGTCTAGTACTAGTGACCGGCATAAAAATCCACTTTGTTGTATTGCATTTGGCCCGCGGGCCGCAGGTTGCACACCCCTACTACGGTTCAGGGGTGGACAAACCTGCTGTTTGTATGAGCCACATATCGTGAAACCCAAGTTATAAAGAGGCGCAACACAAAATCTAAAAACACGAATTTAATTGCGATCTACGCTTCTGTGACATCATAATTATTTTTTGGAACGACTTGCAAATAATACTGCACGGTACGCTAGCTGCCACAGTACCATTTCGCAATATTTCTACACTTTGTAATAAAAATGCAAACTAAAAACAAATATATAATTTTTCGGAAAGCTCAAAGAGCCGCATGCAATGGTTCGAAGAGCCGCAGTTTGGCCACCCCTGCTACAGTTGATGCAAGTACGGCAACTGCATCAAACAGGTAAATTGCATCATAAATAATTTCCTATCACATCACAAGAAGAGATATTCGTTTCGCTTTGTTGATGATGACAACTAACGAGTGATAAAGTTAGTTTTTATTTATTTTGCATTGGCAATTCATTAAAGTTATTTCTCCTGAGTTGTACATTATTAGTTTAGCTTGGTTAGGTTTTGACATAGCGCTGCTCAAGGGACTAATTTGCAATTGGCTCGAAAAAACATGCATCTGCTTAAATGCTTGCTGATGTTACAGGGCCCCATCTGGATTTTTTTGGGGTCCCCAACAGCCTTTCACAGGGATCTGACCTCAACAGTATGTTGTTACGACAGCAGATTTGATGTTTAGGAAATTATTTGATCTTTGATGGTTTCACAAACTTCATGTTGAAATATAGCCTGATTGTGTACTTTTCAGTTACTCTCAGGGACGCGCAGAGAGCGGGAGCATTGCTTCTCCTAGTTTTTCAAAAGGGAAGCAACGGGGGATGGAGTTAACTTTTCATCACAGTATCATAGGGAATTCATGATTAACAAGATCTAGTTAAAACAAATTTATTGCAGCTATTCACGCACCCGCAACATTCAGAATGGTTTTCTACACTCTCTGTTATGATTTTTGAGGTCAGCATTGTTGCTGAACGGAAATAAGCATATTGGTGAATAATTTTTTGTTTTTTATAAGTTTGCATTTCCCTCAACACCTAATTACTGACCCCTGCCCTCCGCTGCTTCGGCTGCTGCCTGTGTTTTATGTAATTTCACCTATAAACTGAGCATCTCCACAGACATGATTATCGAAATTCAGATCACAAAATTGCTAGTAAAACTTCTTACAGAGAGTCACTGGTGTTAGATATTTTTTAGGTTAAAATATGCAACACATTTAAACCATATCAGTTTTTTGACAAAATAATCGATACATTTTCAGCAGCAAAAGCAAGAAAACTTTGTCCTTGGAATTAGATAATTGCAAGTAAAGCATCAGATTGCAGTGTTTCTTTATTGTATGTTGCCACGAACGGGCTGGGTAGGAGCGTCTAAACTGAGTTTGTCCCAAAGCGCGGGGAACTCGAGGTACACAGTGCTTGAAGTGCCGTTTGCTTTTTGCAAAGTGCTTTTAATGTCTGTTGCTGCAACATGATACTATAGATAGAAATGCTGTTTGGAATCTACGTAGTTGTAGTTAATTTCGTTCAAACCAGCACGAAAAACTTCTTGTAACTTACCTTTGTAATGAAATGTCGTTTTTCTGCTACATCTCACGTTCTTTTTCTTACAAGTCCAGCAACGAACATTTTGCACCTGTGAAAAAACAAACTTTCGCTGAACAAAAAAATGCACAGCAGCGTTGAATAAAAATCGCCAGTTTGTCTAAGCCAGGGTTCCCAACCTTTTTCTTACCATGTACCCCTTCAGCATTCTGACAAATGAGCATGTACCCCTACAGCATTTCAACAGATAAGGATGTACCCCTTCAGAATTTTCACAGATGAACATGTACCCCTAAAACTCTTTATGACAAAATATTTTCGCATGATTTTTCACAGATATATCAATAAACATACGACTTTTGAAAATAATATTAAGTGATATATGTATAAATATTTGAAAACAAACAACATGTAAATCTATTTTTACCTTCTATTGCCAACCTTAAATGTACCCCTTCGGATAGGCAAATGTACCCCCAGGGGTAGATGTACCCAAGGTTAGGAACCCCTGGTCTAAGCGATGTTAATCGTAAGCAACATAATCTAAGCGATTACAGGCATCCACTGTTGCTTTTCAAGTAACATAAATAAATTGTTGCGCTACGTGTTTTGCCCAAATCGAAATGCAAATTTTGTACGGCTTAGCATTTACGCGCATAGAAAGCAAAGCTTCTCTGTATTCCAAGGGTTGCACTGCTTGTAAGCAAACCTACTAAATGGTTGCGGTTATTTTTTTTGTACCGAAACATCTCGTCATGTTAATTATAGTGAATCAAACCAATACTTGACATCGAGCAGCAAGCCTTTACAATGAATCCAATGCGCAGAACAAATTCACATTCAAATGTTGAAGTTGTCATGCTTTTAACGTTGTGCACCAACTTTCAAGTTTTTGCGCACTTTGCTTCGCAATCTTCGCCGATAAAGTTGTACTTTTGATATTTGTCTTGCAAGCATTTTCCTGAAATCACTCAGCAGTATATTTTGTTTGCTCCCCTCTTTCTTCACTTCAACCCTTTCTGTCCCGCATGGGCCACTTAGTGGCCACTTTCTTTACTTCAAACATTTCGAAGCATTGCATTGCTTTGTGTTGTAAAAGGTACACTGCTAGACATCGGACGTAATTTGCGACATTCCCTAGTACTCCAATCGCAAATAAGTAATTTTCCCTGCTCACTAAAAAAATCTGTCTCCTGTGTGAAACTATTTTCGCTGAAGAATTTTACACTTCACTAAACGAGGCACCGAAAGCGCATTATTTTTGTTTTCTGCTACTCATTCAACGTTCTGCTATTCAGCAAAATTCAGATAAGGCTGCTTCGCTAAACACCAAAAGCTTTTTCTGCTGTAAAACCCGCGTTGTACGTACAATCGCTATGTTTATTGCTTCACAATAATTTTTTAGTTTTCAACATCAGTGATAACTGCTGAAAAAGTTCGCATAATCTGTGGACGCCGCCAAATCGCAATTCCCGGTCACTTGAGGGTTTAGGTTTCCGAGCATGCTACAGCGCGTCCGCTCAATCTCCTACCGCCTCGTTTTGGAAACCAGACGTTCTTGGGGAACTACAGGATAGTGTTCTCTTTGAGATGACGGATAAATCACTTCGCGTTAAAGTTGTTATCGTGAATTTGCTTGAACATAGTTTAAATCAACAAATCTCACATTTTCGTTCTTTTAACTCTACACACAAAGCTAACATTGACGAAAGTTTGGTTCATCTACGCTTAAACCTGGCACAGCCCTACCAAACGTCAGGTAATTGGGCTTTTTTATCATTGGAATTTTGCTGAAATTATGTTTGCCTCCATGTGTTTAGATAGAAATTACATGATGCCATTTTCTTGCAAGTGGCCATCGCCTGAGCTAAACAAGCAGAGTTAGTGTTGAAAAATTTTTTCTTTGATTAACATTCTTACCTGACACAGCCACACAACGTCAAGTGATTGATTTCTTTTATCATCACGATCTTGCTAAAATTTTATTCACCCCCGCTAAACCGCCAATCACATGATGTCGATTTTTGCATGTGATCGTTGTCCGAATGTAACACCAAACTTTGGATGCTACAACTTCGCATAAGAAAAGGAACTGTTTCCTGACCGCTTGGATTTGATTTTTCGTCAGTTGTTAAATAAATTATGTGTGGGTCGTAGTGTTTCTTGCTGATATCTGATTTTTTCAGATGTTAAATGAAATTGTCTGTCTGTCCTGCATATTTTCATGCAAAAGTTTTTCAGATATTGCGAAAAAGTACGTATGGGCATTGAATGCACTGATAAGGAAACTTAATTTCGTAAAGGAATAAAAGAAATTTATGATAAATTCTGTATGAATAAGATTTCAGTACTGTGCGCATTACACACCTTTGAAAATAAAGCAATCAGTACTTAGGCTGCAATTGCAAAACCTGGAATATTAAGGAAACGGTGGTTGGTCAATTCGCTCTCGAATATCTAAATAACATTCTTTGCACGCAGGCTATATAAACTACGCTCTACACAAAACTACTATCGCGTATAAATTGAACCATGCAGCTCTACACAAAACTACTATCGCGTATAAATTGAACCATGCAGAAACAAGGAACTAAATTTAAAATACAAGTATTCAGTAATTTGTTCAGGGTTTCACATGAAACATAGATCAACATAACATTTTTTGAAAAATCTAAAATAATACATTAACATTCGTGGGAGGCTTTGATTGCCCGGTTTGTCCCCCACCCTGGTAGCGGGCCTAATTCAATTTCCACGCGCATTAAACTGCCTAAAAGAGTTTTGATCTTTTATTGCTTGACCATTCTCTTGAAGTGTTGAATACTGCACACACAGCGCGAAACTTGCATTGATAAAGGCGAATTATTAAACATGTAGCAATCCACTAACGAAGCTGAATGCACTCTGGGCGTTTGTGCAGGCTGTTTCATTTATATGTGATACACTGTAAAATAACTTTTCCTATATCATAACTGTTCAATGACTATTTTTTTCAATTCACGTTTTTTCTTTAACAACTTTTTTCAAAAAAACACTTCAAGGTTAGATTTTTCATAATAGATCCTACGTCAGTAAAACAACACCAATTTTTTTTGCGTGCAGCAAAAGGAGTGGTAGCGATAGCTCGCTACCATTTTTTGTCAGTAACGGGTGCGGTAGCGCCGCTATTAAATTTAACAAATTTTGCGGCCGACGAATCCCGCTGGATCCGAAGTCCTAGCTCAGCATTAATCATCCACGAGAAACTCGGTGCAAAAACAAGTTATGCTAAACGCTTTATTTAAGTTAACGTTTATCTTGTACTTTCTCTAGACAGGGTCCTCGAGGCTATGGTCCCCTAAAGACTATCTACCCGAAAGCAAACAGTCAATATCACCAACCCTAGCTGCTGGTGACAGGACCGTTATACCCATTTGAGCGGGGATACAGGTTTATTTCACCAATGACAACGAACATACGACACTATAACTCAACATAAAATGCACACATGAAATGACTTTAATTCATGACCCCCCTGCTGTCGGAAATTTTCTAAGTACAAAATCATGAAAAATTTGGGCAGAACTTCGTTTCCTTTATGACTTATTTTTTGCTGAATTTTGTTAAAGTACAAAACACTAGAGAATTTTGACAGGACTCTATTTCCTAGTGGAATTTAGCATGCCAAAATATTTACAAAGTCTAAGGTTAACAGAACTTCGTTACTTACAGTTTTACGGAGCTTTGTTCCACAGTATCTGACTATAACAACAGCATACATTCCTGACTACATCGAGCCTAAGAATTAAAGTGCCAAACTTTCGTGCCTAGAAAGTCGGCCAATTTCAGTCTAAAACTCCTTTGAGTGTTAGCTACAAGTGTATTCTGGTTCCCGAAGTTGCCAGACCCCACAAGTTCGCCCTTCGACTGAAAATTTACAACTGACTGGAAACGGCTAGAGCCGATCAGGTCAAGACACAACCCTTTTATCCTTTTCCCCAACTATAAAGCAATACACTGTACAGAACAAACGAAACAAACACTAGCAACGCCACTAATAGAATAAACACTAGCAATGCCACTAATAGAATAAACAATAGCAATGCCACTAATAGAATAAACAATAGCAATGCCACTAATAGAATAAACAATAGCAATGCCACTAATAAAATAAACAATAGCAATGCCACTAATAAAACAAACACTTAGCATTGCCACCAATGCATAGTGTTTACTTCCTTTCTCCCTGGCTCCGCATTTTGTCAAGATGTGTTTCTTTTACTACGGTCAACATGTAACATGTGTTTCTTTTTTATCCTACTCTTCTCACTCGCTCATTGCCCTCTTTTCTTACGCATGAATAGTCATACATACACCAATGCATGCTTTCTCCTAATTGTGGTTCATTCGCATACGATTAAGGGTCATAATTCACATACGCTTTAGGAATACAGTTGATATTTATGACAAACTTTATTATTCCCTAGCTGAGGTTCTTAATTCATAGTGTCTTTTATCCCGTAACATCCAATAGCAAAACAATTGATTATTGCATGCACACATAAAGTTTTGGATTATATTTCATTACGATATGGTGAACGATTTACACGACCTTTTCTTTTGGTTCGGCTGGAAAAGGTGAAGGAGTATGCTTTTTCATGACAAATCATTGTTAAACACGTTGGGGTTAATTTTAACCACAACACAAATAGCGGGAGCGACGCTATTAATAAAGTAGCGGTTGCCCACCTCCGCCACTAGGCCTGTCTAAGCAAGGTAAAGCTTGAGGGTTATATTGAAATGCAATTCAGAATACGGTAATTCTAATCTTTGAGTATTATTAGGTTTATTATTTGATTAGGGGCACATTATATTTGTATGGTAAAGTATGAATTTCAGCATACTGCATTGGTTTCACTGAATGTTTGGTGATCATACGAATTTGTTTTGCTACGCAGTGATAGCGGGTAATTACTAATTAGAATGTGAAAACAGTGGAAAGGCAGTTAGCAAGTGCCTATTTTACATGGGATATTACGTGCATATTATGCAATGCATGTCAATGCAGCCCAACTTTTTACTGACCGGTCAGGTGTACCCAATGGTGGGTTTAAGGTTAGGGGGGTCCGAGGCAAGACTCTGAAAAAGGGCCCCTATGATGACGTCATCATACTCAGCCAACCGTGATAAGCACTTTTGATCAAGCCTATGACACGGCCACAGTAAGATACGTTCCTGAGACTACGGCATGACTGACATAGCAGAAGGAGAAAATGCAAAGGGATGTTCATGATGCACAACTTTGAAAACACTGAAAGTTAGGAAGACACGGCTGGCAACACATGAAAGTTAGGCAATAGCAGGTTGGAATCGCCCCCACTTCATTATTTTCGTACCCTACTTCTCTGCATTCACCATCAATAAATTACAAAGTTTACCACTTTGAAAGTTTCACACTTTACCACTTTGAAAAAATGCTTGGTAGTTGGTATCCTGAATTTGTTTATATTCATGTCTTTATGGGAATCCACTAAACCATAAACAACAACCAAGAAGATTAAAAATACTAAATTTGTTTTAAGTTTCATTCTTTCAACTACAAGAACATAGCATACAAAATCATCCACCCTGAGACTTGGTTGGAGAGCTTTGAGGCTGGATGAGTCAAGGCTGCCCTGATCTTGCACTGACACTAGCTGTTTGAAAAATGTGCAAAAGTAGGAAATAATTCATCACATACTGTGACAAGACGGCCTATTGATGCAAGTATCCAGCGAGTATATTTACTAGGCTTTAAAGAACTGAGTTCCAACATACTAGAGACCAGAAAATAGTCATGACAATAGTCGTACGACAGAAGCA
>Ga0210059_1014340_pt1 | contig 11730 bp, 8 predicted proteins | sample Ectturendosymbi2_FD_188042 | JGI IMG/M metagenome (GOLD analysis project Ga0210059, IMG submission 188042) | Ecteinascidia turbinata endosymbiont from Florida, USA - Sample 2 (SPAdes) (version 2) | ecosystem: Host-associated > Tunicates > Ascidians > Unclassified | place: Key West, Florida... | reverse complement strand
AATCAGCTCACAAAAATTGGAAACAAGCGAAAGAAGACAAGTTTTGCGCAGATAAGTTTGATATGCTTATTAAACTTTGCAAAAATGAAGGAAACTTGGACGTGAGAAATATGCTTTCCGACAGTAGAAAAAAGATCATAGATCAAAACAAAACTCGGCTGAGACATGTAATCAAGTTTGTCGAGTTTTGCGGTCGTCAGGAAAGAATATCAAAGAAACAAGATGGCAGGTTAGTTGGAAGGACCTCCAGTTTTCGTGGTGAGTACAGTCAATTGTTTTTCCACAAATTAAGTGCTTTTCTTGACTATTTTAATCACAAGCAATTTTTCCTTTTCAAGGCTTTTGCTTCCATAACTTCAGCCCCCCCCTTAGAAAAATCCTGGCTGCGCCCCTGAAAAGACCTGAATCTGAAGATAAAAACTGGCAAATAGCGACTTACGCTGACAAACGAGCGTTTAGCTCTCCCGATGACGTCACGTCGTGAAAACCAATGTCTTGACGTAAAATGGATCGAAAATATTCCATTCGAAGTTTTTTCGTCTGCCTGCGTTTCAACAACATCGCACAATAATCAAACCAAACACGCAGCAGCAACAGCAAACAAAGTGTTGACACCTACCGAACTGCGCTGATGGAAAAGGTAACAGTTTGGATGGATGCCACTACAAGCACACCACACGCGAGGTACACGAAATAGTAAACAAACTGCAGGCTCTGTTGTCTGAAACCTTCGATCTGAGGCAGGATAGTGTCGTTCCACTCGCTGAAATGTTAGCAATGGAAATAGTTGAAAAGGATTACCAGTACTTTTGTTCATCACTTAAAATAAGTTGTGACTGAGACATAAAGGGGCAAAGAAGATTAATGTGCTACCAACTAGTGCACTTAATAGCACATGTTGACAAGCAATTAGCTGCAAGATAGTCTAGAGGGCATAAACAAGGGACAGTCGGATTCCGGAAAGACAAAACAATCACATTTGTGGCGCAGTTCCGGAACACTAGAGTATCAAGCCCGAAATAACGCATTCTTAGCAACATCTTTTATACTGAATTTCTTTGAATAAACCTACTAATCCATTGAAATGCATTCATGGTGCCTAGCGCTTTTCGGGAAGTGCCTAGCATAAGTTAAAAGCCATGCAATAGCGAATCCTATTTGCACGTTTTCTTTCATGCTGGGTTAATGCTAAACCAAAAAGTTTTACAGGCACCAAACAAACATAAGCTACATTAAATAACACTGTACATGGACCTAACCTTTCACTGACATTCGTAAGACCCATGGAAAAGCAAACGTCGTAGTTCAAGTTGCACTGCAGGTATCTTCCATACACAGTGAACTGCGTAGTTAGCTCGCCGAAGAAAAGAAACATTACAGGTAAAGCCGCGCCATCCACCCCGGCGGATAGTGTTCCTATGATGATCAACAACCAATCGAATCCCGTCGCGTATCTATACTGCAAATTGAAAAACAATCTCGTATCAACAATGTTCAGATCCTTTAGACCTGTGGTTTCCAGTCTTTGTCTGCCATGTATCCTTTCTGCATTTCGACAGTGGAGCATGCACCTCTAAAATTGCTTGCGACAAAAACGCTGAGTAAAATAAGAAAAACCCACTGAAAATATAATAGAACTAGTAGATTTTTAGAACTATAAAAATAATATTTTTTTAAAAGAACGTTCACGGATTAATGTATACTATATAGAAATAAACAATATATGACCATATTTTTCTCTTCTATTGCTAACCTTAAATGTACCCCTGCATATAGGCTGATGTACCACTAGGGATACATGTTCCCCAGGTTGGGAACCCCTGCTTTAGACTGAACAAATCCATCACGTTGTCGATATTTTCCAAACTATAAGAGCCCATTTCGGTACGTCATATGGAATGTTTAGTAATCGTATACAGGGCAATAAGTTTGAAATTTAACGTCACGGGAAATTCGAGAACGAGATTCTTGTTTCAAGAATTAAGCTTTGGGCTCGACTTTCCTGCACGCGTGAAGGTCAGTGGTTTTGCAAGCCAATAACAAACAAAGTGAGAAAACGCTCCGAGCACAGAAACAGAAAGAACATTACCATGTATTGAGCCTCGAATATTTATTTTTTCATTTAGTTTCATGCCTGCTTTTCTTCTGGGAAGGGTCGTGTGGGCAGCAGCCCTAGGAGGACTCGAGATATCTCGCGGTCAACAGCAATCTCTCATAGTTCTGCTGGCTCCACACCAAGACGGGACCAAGCAAGGTCCGGGATGTAGTCACTCCGCCTGGTCCTTGGGCGACCTCTTGGCCGCTTTCCCGTAGATGTAGCCAGCAGGACTTGCCTCGACAATCTTTCCCGGGGCATTGTGGACACATGGCCGCACCAGCCTAGTTAGGATCTCTCGATTCGGAGAAGTGGTTCGACATTCAGAGGTTTGCGAATTTCACATCTGCGCACTTTGTCGCGAAGTGTCACGCCGTTAACTTTTCAGGGACGCTGGAGAGCGGAGGCTATAGAGGGTATTTCCCCTGACATTTCAAAAGTGGGGTAACAGCGGCTGAGGTGCTTTTTTATAACAGTATCACAGGTAACTTCACGTTTTATTAAGATCCACTTTTCAACAAATTTATTACAGCCATTCGCGCACATACAAAACTGCGAATGGTTTTCTATAATTTCTGTTATTGTTTATGAGGTCAACATTGTTGTTGAACAGACATAAGCACAATTCAACTCTTATTGCCCCACCCTTTCCTACCGCTGTTGCGGCGTCACTGGAACTCTTCGCAAATATCTATGCTTCTAACTATGCAAAATATCTATGCTTCTACCACAAATCCCTGAGCCTCGAATATCTATGCTTCTAACAACAAACAGGTCAGCCTTCGAATTGATTGTAGCGCACGTTATGTTATTCAAATTTGTTTTCAGTTGTTTTTATTTCTGCTCTGCGCATGTGCAACAATTGTCGCATAGAGAGGTTATACAGTGAGTGGGAGACGGTCCCTCTGTTTTTATCAATTGGGCCACATGCTTGAAATGCTTGAGAACCCCTGCGCTACAGCCTACATTCCCATTGTTCTCCAGAATGCTACGTAGTGATCAGGTAGGAAGTGCTGCTGAAGTACTTGAGCTGCTATAAGTTGGGTGGCGTTGTAGTGATATCCATTAACAAAAATCAATCAAAAGCTGACCGGATTAAATCATTTTAGAAAGCAATTGCTGGGTTCATTGCTTTTACCATGAGCTCACTTCAGAAACTTAGTAAGAAGCATAGGAAAAAATTTTGAACAATAAGATCCAATATTTTACGGCAGAATGAAGTCCACTAGATCTGCAGTAGACTTTCGTTGTCACTGGTCAAATGTTTAAGAGTTAATCAGACATTCGGATGATAGTCAAAAAACACTGATGAAATAGAAAAAAGAACCAAAAATTAAGCTATGATGGTATCGGTGATAGGCACATTTCGATTATTTTTGGTGCTTTCAAATTTACACCAGGACGCTAACGGAAACGAATTGCTTGCTTACTGCCTACAAGCAAGTTTAGTTCAGCAGTATTCAATGAGGAGTTGATAAAGCAAAAAAGCATTGCTCCAAAAAAATCAGCAGCAGAAAACCTAGAAAACATGATAGTTGCAAGCCAAGCACATCCCCTTTGTCAAAAATGAAGGTTTCAAGCTAATAAAAAATCTTCAAATTTCTGCAGGCTCATCATGAAAAATTTAATACTTCACTGAAAATTAACAACAAAAAGCAGCAGAAAAATTGTCGAGATGCTCAGCAAATTTAAACAGCGGCTTAAAAATATCATTCTTGTTATTGTGATGAAAACTGTGGTTCAATTGTGTAGAACTGTAGATAATGCAAGTTGGATTCTGAAAACCTGTTTTTATTGCAGTGTGCAATAACTCAACCATGCTTGCATATTTAGCATTTTAGGGAGAAGATGAAGCGGTTACCTTCCTGCCACTGCAGGAATTCGAAATTAAGAATTCAGTAAAATTGGTAAAAGTCAAAACATTTATAAAAGATTTCTGGTAAAAAGTTTCTTCTCGTATAGTTTTCCCAGCAAGCAACTGGAAAGCATTACTGTCAGAGATTATTTATCTTTATACTTTCATATGCTTCGCAAAATTAAACGTCTCTACGCAATATGCGAAACATCTACTCTGCGAACACCACATGTATAGTCTAAATTATTCATTAACCAGAAGTAATTTTGGTAGAAACGCATCTCGAAACAGTCTTTGGAATTGTGTTAAGTGTTGCGAAGGTTTCTGGAAGTAACTATTTTTCTAGTGACAAATTTCGATCTTGCATGAAAAAGTGGCTCATCAAATGAAGCAGCGAATCACCTGCAATAAAACACAGAGAGAACAATAATTAGTGTGTATATTATATCAATTCAAAAAGAAGGTTCGGAAAAAAATTCATTTCACGATTTTTGGCATTTTACAAGTATTCTTAGAAAACCAACCTACATGAGAATAAATTATTGTTATGACATTAAATTAGATGTTTCCGCACCCATGTGAGTGTAGGCACAGCTAAGGACATTCTGCACATCACCATCCCTTGCTATAAGTAACAACGCACTAATCGTTTCTGATTTTTGGGATGAGCTTTTGTATTAGAATGAGCAATGCATAAACGTTTTTGGGAATCAAATGAAAATAAAACATGTGATTGTGACAAATGAAAAATGTGGTTGTTCGCCATTGAATCAAGCAGAGTTTTTTGCACAAATTTATCTTCTATCACCTTTGCATAAAAAAGAATTCTTTCACCTAGCCAAACCAACGCTGATTAACGTGCATGACCGTTTTTTTAAAAGACTTTTTGACGACGATTTTTCATACACCTGTTGCTATGTGAAAATAGATGATAAATGGTTTCAACCACAAATTGAATGATAAAAGCTTATTTAATAAATATTTTTTTCCTTGTGCTTAAGACTGACGTAGTCATTCAGGACCCATCAATCTCCTTCAGTTCCATCGCAGTAGCATATACAGTATAGACCAGGGGTCTCAAACTCAAATTGCTCCGTGGGCCACATGAGGACTTGCAAGGTAACCCGCGAGCCGCATTGTGACGCTGACGCAACAATATCGGTACCTGAACTTAATTTTCATCTTATATCCTGCAAAAGGTATCATGAACTACAGGCAAATTATTTTTAGCCGTCTCTTCGTTCGTATTAATCAATTCTAGCCGTCTAAGGAACTTGCTCACTCGCTAGCTGAGCATGTTAAACACCGGTGAATAAACTAACGTAAATGTTATTCATTTCATTCATTTTCTTGTCCGCTTTTCCTCTTGGGAGGATTGTGGGGACAACATCCACAGGAGGACTTGGAATATCTTACGGTCAACAGCAATTTCAGATAGTTCTGCTGGATCCACACCTGGACGGCACCAAGCAAGGCCGGAGATGCAGTTACCCCACCTGGTCCTTGGACGCCATCTACGTCGCTTTCCCGTGTTTGAGGCCAGCAGGGCTTGTCTCACCAGTCTTTCGTTGGGCATTCTGGATACATGGCCAAACTAACGTAGCTATGTTCTTTCAATTAGAAGCAGTGGATCGACATTCAGGGCTCTGCGAATTTTGCAGCTGCGCACTTTGACTCGAAGTTCCAGGGGGATAACAAGGGGGCCACAATGCCCCAGCTGCCGAATCACTGGGGGTGCCGAAACGTTAAAACAATGTCGCGAGTTTTTTTCCAATGCAGTACATTTACTCCCAAAATAACTTAGGTTCAAATATGGAAGCGTCAAACTTGTTTCTTGCCCCGGGCGCAATCTCACCCCGGTACGCCCCTTCATCACAGCGTGGCCTCTTCGCAAAAATGCCATATTTGGTGCTTGTACTTGAGTTAATATTCTTTCGGCCATTACACAAGATACATGACCATAGGTAAGGATCAGAACAAAGACCGATTTGAAAACTGACAGCTTTGCGATGTTTGAAAGCTCCCGTTTTGTGGACACAGAGCGATAAAGCTCACGCAGAACTGCGTTTGATTTACCAATCCGTGTTTCAATCTCCTCGCTCCACATTCCGTCACTCGTAAATACAACGCCTAGGCACATGAACTTCTCCACCTACTGCAGTGTATTGCCGCCCACTTGCAGCATACACTGCTCTGGGTTTGTATCCCTGGATTTGTAGAGAATCACAGTACCTCGGTATTTTTAGTGCTGATTTTCATTCCGGCTCGGTCGCACGCAGCAGAAAACTGATCGAGTGCATGCTGAAGACCAGGGTTTTTTGAGGTGTTTTAGGGTCCCGATTCGAGCCCCTAGAATCAGAAAAATCGGGTCCCTGCAGGTCCATACCGGGTACCTAACATTTTCCTTAAAAAAAACTGTGACGACTGTTGAGAAGATGCTAGCACCAAATCATCTGCAAAAAGTAGACGGTTGATCCAACAGCTCCCAACTATGACACCCTCGTCGACTCCGCTGTGACTGTCTACACAATTCATGTAGACCACTGGTTCTCAACCCCGGTTCTGAGGCCCGCATTCGGCTCCCAGGCACTCTTTGTGTGGCCTTCAGCAGTCTTTCAATAAAACGTCTAATATTTTGTGGAACAGAGTTCGTTCTGCAGTAACGCAAAACTTGTCAATTGATTTGTGCTAAAAATTTTGGTGGGCTCTCCAACAAAACCGTAGGTCTGGATTTGGCTCTCTTCAGCGAAAAGGTTGAGAACCACTGATGTAGACTATATAAAGAAGAGGTGACACCATACACCCTCGTTGGAGTCCAACACCATCGGGGAACGGTCGTGATCTAACCCGACACGGACACAAATTTCTGAGCGGGAATACCGTGACTTGACAGCCGGTAACAGGCGGCAGTCAACACAGTACTCAAGCAACACTCCCAAAGTTTTTCACAAGGAACCCGGTCGTATGTTTTCTCAAGGTCAACAAAGCATGTGAAGATGTCTTTAGCATTCTCCCAAGATTTCTCAATATTTTGCTAGAGAGTGAAATGTGGTCTGCAGTGGTAGGGACGGGACGAAAACCGCACTGGTGATGCAATTATTTCGCGGCACCGTTTTTTAAGGCACTTGGAAACGTAAATGTTAATTCTTTGAAGATTCCCAAAACGCATCGCGGGCCGCGTGTTAGACCCCTGATACGACCTATCTTGCTTCGGAAGCCTCAGCTTTCCGCCTTCACCTGAACTCACCTAATGCATCCAGTTGCTGTAGTATACATTACAAAATCGACAACGACTTCATTAAAACCATTCTATACAGCTACAGTTCAAAAATGAACTGTTTTTCCCGAACATGTTAGTTGTTCAGATTCCCAACGCATTTGTACTCTACATTGGCGTCCGAAAACATAGCCTGCGGGTTTTTCACCAACTCACCAACTTATGATATGCCACAGAGGGTACTTTTTCTTTCTCATCGTCATTTTTGCTCTTGCTGGTGGATGAAGATCGCCCACTACTACTGCCTTTACGCTTTACGTTAAGGTCTTTGAGCTCCTCTTCCACAGCCGTACTGTAAAATTGCACATAAGCACAGTTAAAATCGATAAAAAGCTGATTACAACTGATTTGCAATTTAAAAAATGAAAGCAGACACCACAAATATATTTCACCACAGCAATTTCAACGAGCATTAACCACCCGGTTGTTAAACTTCTCTCTGGTGATTTATCTTTTCCAAAGTCAAATTAAACTTATCGAAAATATAGACTATGACCAAGTAAAAAGCACAAGGTAAATAACTAATTAACACATAATTACCAGTCTGTGTGGTCACCACAATCAAATTCTTTGTATATTCTACAAAATATTTTTTAAATCAATGCGCTGCCAATTTGATAGCAACATGGTAAAGCAGAAATAGGAAGAACACATCCTGTCACGTAACGGGGATGGGAGTCACGACTCTGCACATGAGAACCGAGTGCGAACGTGAGAGCAGTACAAATAAAACGCTTTAACACAGACGTGTACAACCTTTTTGACCCAAGACACACTTCTCACGCAGCTAACGTCCATATATCTACCAGTCCAGTGTCAACATCGGGAACCCATACACATGTTACCCAGCCTGAAGTTACTAACCTCACAACATTTTGTCTTGTTGTCATACCACTGTTAGACATCATATCACAAACCTCAAACACGCTATTAGTTGGAAACCAATGTAGAAAAACTTTTTTTCATTGTTTCATATATCCCTCGAATTCGATCAGTCTACGATCTACCAATAGACCGTGATCGACTGGTTGGGCACTCCTGGCTTAACGCATATGCGTGCAATTTACACGAACGCAAAGTAACACATACCAGAGCAAAGAGTTATTTAAAGCATTGAGCAAGTTACCCATGGCTGCGTCGCAAGCTTTCAACCCCATAAGATTCGGCGGTGACAAGCTAGACCGAAACAAGCGGGCTTTGAAGATAACTGCGTCTCTCATCCAAATCGACATGAGACGCACGAAGTGTTCGTAAAAAGTTTTAAATATAGATTTATCCCGCTTTGTTGGTCTTTACTGACTGAGAAAAATTGTTCAAACTGGTGTGCAACAGTGTCATTGTCAAGGAATGCAACCATGGATTTTTCAGAAAAAAAACAAAGTGAGCTTCACAAACAGCCTTTCAAGCTTAATACGTTGTTTTGTACCTTTCATTGGACATACAGGCTTATCACCTTTCACGAACAAGAAGCAGGTAATGAGGATTTGAGCGCAAGGAAACATGACACTCAACAATAGGGCAAGAAAATGCCCTCCAGTGCATGACGTCGACGTGTTTTATAATACTCACAGTTAGCAAATCAACTGAAAAGCACAATTCCAAAAACAAAGCTTAGTGGGTCACGTAAAACCAGGAAGATTACACTCGCTAAATGTTGTTTTGCAGTGACAAAAACAGCGACAAACTAATGCAAAAACTGTTTTAACAAATTCGTTATTTTTGAAGGAGGTACGACGATCCTGACGCAGAAACGAACATCAGCGCTTTTCTATCGTTTTCGGAAACTCTCAACAAAGGATGCTCTGAATTAAACTAACTGTAACAAGCCAACCTCGTTTCAATAATGTGGTTCGCTGCACCACTCGTTGTCAGTGGTTTACAGCACAGCACTTGCTGTTGTTAACTGTCAAACCGAGCCATATCCCACATGCAATTTCTGGTACTACTCAGTTTACCACTGAGTTATGCTTACGACCGCGAGACCAAAATTTTCGCATCAGCTTGAACTACCAAATGAAATGCTCCCAAAAATCATTTTAGAAAATTTTTCCCGATTTTGTGAAAATGGAGCTCTTCGTACTTGCGTTTCACAAACCACGGACAATGGCCTTTTCACGCTATAATTAAGCCTTTGAAGTAAACCAGTGCACGTTCACGGATCATTGTTTGCAAACGTTTGATAACTGAACTTGATTTTACCATCTATGAAGAATCTCTCTTTTCCATTCTGATGTCATTTTCGCCAGATGTTTTTTGATTTACATAGTGATGCCTAATTGTGATTCACAGTGGAGTTGTTACGGTTCTTATAATAATATGTTGATAGGACTAGCAGCTACAGGCACAGATGTCAATGTCAAAGCAGCTGTAATCAACCAGCACTGCAAACGTGTGGTGGCAACAAGATAAAAATCTCAGTGGAATTGAAAAATGATCGAGTTCATAACAAAGGTTAGCGCAGTCGCTATGTCACAGCGCATTTACAAAAACCTACTGAAAAATTAAAACAGCTGATCAAGGTCTACAACAAAACTCATGTTTGTAAAAATAACGAACATCACATGCCAATACAACTGATTAAACAATTTGCTTACTCCAATCTGATACAGTTTAGTAACAGACCTTGCCCTAATACTCTACTGTAAGATACAAGGTAAGAAACGAGATTATTCACCTGTGAATGGGGTCGGGAGACATTCTTTGCAGTAAGAAACTCTTTTCTGTCACCTTCGTAGACCACACTTAACGATATCCTAAAGCCTGAAAACATACAAATAACTGAACACGTCACACACTCGGAGCTAGAGATAGAAACAGGAACACAGCGCTTGTGCCCTAATCGTCAAATGCCTAATCTTGACCACATGCACGAGTGCACTGACTCCCGCTTAGGGCTGCTTTGTTTGCCAGTGCGCGGTTGACTGGTGGTGAAAGTCGTCAGAACGTGACACACAGAACAATAGCTCGTGTGTGGTAAAACGATCAACTTTAAATATCTGTTTCGAACAGAACGAGCTCTCCAGCGCCGTGCAACGACTCCACACTTCCACAAGCACATTTGCAGTGCGTTTCAATGATGTTTTGTGGGGTGAAGAGAAAAAGGGTTTGTGGTATGAAAAAGACCAAACACATCGTCCCCGAAACCAATCTGTCTCTCATAACACTTCAAAATAAAGCTGTGTAACTAATAAGACCCGGTGGGGTAGCCAGCCCAAACATTTTTTTGGGGTAAATATTTTGACTTTAGCGAGCAACAGTATTTTGTTTGGGAAACCGCCGCCCAAAGCACAAAACAACGAGAAATTATATAAATTTGGGGGTCATGGCCCCCTGGCTATGCCTATGAATAGACCAAGTAACCATACCACCTTGAAAGAATCTTTTCAGCACTTAAACATCTTATGTCTTCCCAACTTATATACATTCTAAGCAGGCAAATTCATGCACTCGTGTTACAACAAACTGCTTCCAAATCATTTTGATGACTGTTTTATTCCAATCAGCTCAATTCAATTTCACTCCTCAAAAATATCCACTTCTAGCAACCTGTTTTTACCTAGAGCAATATGTCATTGCCTAGACCTAACTCATCTTCAGGGAAATGCTCCTTTAACATTTGTAGGTAAAACAGTTAGGTCTTCAGTACCAGACTCATCTTCAGGGAAATGCTCCTTTAACATTTGTAGGTAAAACAGTTAGGTCTTCAGTACCAGAAGAAATCCATAAGAATTTTTAATAAGAAATGTTAATATTTATTTTTCTTCTATTCTATTTCAGAATATGGTAGTCAACTTTGTGCATAAAATATTGGAAAAATAATAACCACAACATGTCATAGTCAACAAACGAAAATACACTTTACGTGGAGGCTTATTTATAGAAACCAATCCACACTTTCTAGATCGAAACCAATCCACACTTTCTAGATCATGTTTGGTTCTCGAAGCAACGACCCTCAAACAGTTAGTGAGTTTCAGGCAACAATTACAGTAACAATAGGGCCTTGTGGCTTCAATTTTGACTTTTTTATTCAACACTCTCTCGTCTCTAGATCCTTGATAGATTGAGCTTGCACGTCGAACATGGAAAAACTGTGGCGTTTGTTGGTCAAAGCGGTTGTGGAAAGAGCACCACTATTCAACTCATTCAACGTTTTTACGACGTCAACGCAAGCTGCTGGTGTCTGTGTGCTTAGTATTGGGTTGTCAGGCAGTAACTACCACGTGATCCCCACATGAACTGCTACGTCGTGCCAAGTATGGCACCATTCGTTGGTTGCGGCACCCCTTCACGGCCTGACCTGAAACAATTGGGACTCGAGTAATGACGTTTGGTTATTGGGTTGGGTAATGACCATCACGTACGGATGAAATTGACCATCACGTGCGGAGGGTAAAGACCATCACGTGCGGACGCTACCGCGTTCCGTCACATGATCGGGGCTGAACAATAGCTGCTGTAAACATTGTAAAACGGTTGAATTCTTTTTATGATTTCACCTGA
>Ga0210059_1014339_pt1 | contig 11731 bp, 7 predicted proteins | sample Ectturendosymbi2_FD_188042 | JGI IMG/M metagenome (GOLD analysis project Ga0210059, IMG submission 188042) | Ecteinascidia turbinata endosymbiont from Florida, USA - Sample 2 (SPAdes) (version 2) | ecosystem: Host-associated > Tunicates > Ascidians > Unclassified | place: Key West, Florida... | reverse complement strand
AAATAAAAAAAAAACAAAAAATTCATCACGTTTTCTTCAAAAACACATAAAATGTATTCTAGCTGTTCGTTTTCAATTTGGAAGCACTTTTGTGACACTTGAGCAATCACGTTTGTCAGACTGTAAGATAAGCCACGCGTTAGTTTATTGAGGGCCGGTCCGCAAAACGATGCATAAGGCTTAAAAGTGCGAGAAAGTCCGCAGTGCGAAAAAGGTTCCTGGACCCTGCTTAGCCCGAGTCCTGCGAATAGAAGGTAGAAGTCAAGAGAAAACGCTTGTGCTTTCGAGAAAATAGAAACGTTGCAAAGTCAGTGGTGTAGGAAAAATGACGTTCATTTACTTTTTCCTGTGGCATCTAGGCGAAATATTACAGCGTTGTCGTTCTTATAATAATTATCAACAAAAAGTTCCCAAGCATCGCGGCTGCAACAAGGAATGGCGTTTTGCGTGGATTGTTCCCCACTTTTTAGCACAGCACTTCTGCACGTTGCACGTTTTGGATGAGCGTTGCAGCCAGTAGGTTGTGAAGGCTCGAAGAAATGATGCTTGAGGTTAAGAAATGACTTCATCATAGAACTTTACCAATCGCGGCGCATATTGTCTTAATGCGACATCGATATCTTGTTACTGCGAAGCATCAAACCTCCGCTCGTAAATTATTAAAGCTGCTTTTAAACGTTCGGAAAGGTGTCGACATCTGGATTTAGAAGAGCTGCAGCTATCTGTGGAAGTACAGTATTTGAGCCAAGTACTTTCATAATCTTTATCGATGTTGAAAAGATATCTACACTACAGCATTCGCACCAAAACCTGAAATTAAAATCACAGCGTCATAAAAACACAGGGCTAAGAATGAAAATAAGGTTGGGCAGAAGGATATTTTGCAACTTATGTTCAATTTAATGAAATCGTGATACCAGTCAAGTTTGGGAAGATGTCGTTTGCTAGAGGGGTCTATTCGGTGGCGTAACTGAAGAGGGGATGGGATGCAAACCGATCTCCAGGCAAGTTAAGTGTCAAAAACAAGCCCACAATTAGCCTTGTTTTAGTATTTTTTGGTTTGAAGTAGGTTTTTTTTGCGCTTTATTGAAGTTTTTGGGAGAATTTTCTGGTGATTTAAGGTTTTAGAAATAGCATCCACACCCCGGTTCACTATCATTTCTCAGGTTTGTTTCTGAGTGTGGCTAGTGAACCCCTTTCAGCTAATGCCCCCTCTTGCTCAAACCTCTAGTTAACGTCACTGAGTCTCCTCTAAGAAGATGTATATTTTCCACATCAGCAACACTTCAAAGAGGGCAGTGGTGCTGAAATTCAATAAGACTGTATCAGTCACGTGATAACGTAGCTTTTGTCAAAGCGTTTGCATTAAGGTTGGTTTAAAAGCAAGAAGATGAATTTTGTCATGGCGACAACTTTCTTCGATGTCTAAAACGTGCTTAAGACATTCGTTTTAGAAATCTGAACTTTGATGTGAAAGATAGATTGCAGTAGCAACAGGGATTGTTGTTAATCTAAAGTACAAATCATCTGTGGTGGAAAATGGATACCTTGTTGACTCTTTCGGTGCTTTTCCTTTGCTGCAGTTTTGCATCACCTGCTTCTTCCAGGTTTGTGTGCAGAATGCTTTTTGGTATTGTGAAGGGTCGTCTTGTTACCCATGAAGCTCTGAAAAAGTAAACCCTGAACAAATGCAATAAAGATGAAAATTGAAGTTGCAATCAATTGACATTTTGATTTTAGCTTTGAAACAGGGCCGGCACCAGCCGAAATTTTTTGAGGGAAACGGCAAAGTCATTGTAACTTGTTGTATCTAACAACTGAAAAATTTTTTGGCACTTTCATAACGTTTTTAATGTTTTGACAACTTTGGAGGGAGGGCAACTGCTCGGTTGCCCCCCTCGTTGCAGGCCTGCCGTCAACATTTCCATTTGTCACAATTCCTTATATGTAGACATAGCAATAAAATTACGTACACAATAAAAACGTAATGATGCTGCTCTCAGAAAAAAATGCGCACATTTTACACATGACATTCTTTCAAACAGGAACGCCAAGAAACTAATGAATTATGGAGTTGTGGTCGAAACGTTGCTTGATGCGAAGAAATACCATAGTTACATCAGACCAAATGTCCAGCTGGGTACGCTTGTATTTTTTCACCGTTGAAGTTCTTGGCAAACGTTTATTAGTCTTTCCGCTCAATAACGCAATATCAGGCCATAAACAAAACATAAATGAGTTGTATGCGGGGCCGGATTTATCCATAGGCTTAGTAGGTTTAAGCCTTTCTTGTGACAATCTACTCAACGTGAAGAATAAGAAGCTTTATTTTCACGACAGGTCAACCGGTCGAAGTGAACGTGACGTTATCAGTGATATCGATAGATCATATTTCAGACGATGATATGGTAACACCACTGTGTTTCAATTACTTCGCATGGTTTATTGCATTTTTATTCGATTGATCAATACTTCATTTTCTCGTTGCTTGTAGTATTTTAATATTTGCTGCAGGAATTAATTAGAATGTTGTAACATGAAATTGCTTTTCTTTTAAGTGTTTCTACTACACGCATTTGACCCCAAAGCGTGCCTTGTATTTTTGTCGAATCTGACGTCCTTCATTCCTGCCAAATTAGTTTCATGGAGTCAATAACGCAAACGGCTTTGAAAGCTCGTAATATTTTTTACCTACTGGGTAAAAAGTGTTATATAAAGACACATTTTTGTGTTATTTTGTGCAGGAATACAGGATCACTTTCACTTTGCAACAGAAATGGAGCGACTCCAGACTGGACGGAAGAAGAGCGTTGCGCGGTTACTCAAAAGTAATTGAGCTAGTAACTTCAAAATATATCTCAGCTCATCACAGAGCTAAAAATGTTGTCATTGCTATTCAAATTAACTGATGCTGGCTGTGTTTGTAATCAATAAGCCATCAATGCAATAGTTGAAATCAACTTTTTTATGAAAATGCAGATTTTATTTGAAGATTGGTTTTAATATTTCATGATTGTAGTGCACAGAAAAAAGCGAAGGCAATAGCGCACAAAGCTTTATGTTCAAATCACGTCGTAAAACCTTTTACAGCCACTTAACAGGCAAATATGACTTTGGTGAACTGTATTTCGATGTCAACACCAACGTCAGCACCAACTTCAGCAGCTTAGCACTTGCGTTACGTGGTAGCTCTCGCCTTTGATCTCCACAGGTGCTGACAATGAGCGGCAGGCTAGTTCAGCGCATCTGGGTGCCCGACACTTACATTGTGAACTCACAGACGTCGTTCATTCACGACGTCACGACTCGAAACGGCTTGATCCGATTATACCCGAACGGAACAGTGCTCTACGTGCTTCGGATAACAAGTAAGGTAAATACTCGTTTCGACTGCTTCGACTTAAGAACATCAAATGCTGCTTCTTGACTGTCAGAGCGGTTGCAATTTTCGTTTTGTTTACAAAGCATTCAGTAAGTTGCAAAACAGTATCACCATTCGTTTGTTCGCAGCTGTTCAATGCAAATTAAATACTGTACGTCACAGCCAGCGTTCCTTCTAAGAAAATTTTACATTGAACAAATGTTTGTTTTAGGGACCGTGAATACGGTAAGGCTGAACAAAAAAAGTTTTAAATGGTTTGCAAACTTTGTGAATTATTACAATAAGTATAAAGTATTATCAAAATAAGAAAAAAATACATTTAAGGTTATTCAAATAGCTTCTCTTGGTTGTCGCACTTTTCCAATATTTTGAAATGTTGCAAGTGCGCTAGTATGAGATTTCACTACGCAAACGGTCTATTGGCATTGCGCAGTTGCGCACTTTATGCGGAATACTGACTGACCCAGGCCCGTGGTCAGGTTTTGAGGATTGGTGGGGAAAAATACCATTTTGGTCTGCTAGATTTGTGTTTTATTGTAAGTTTCATTACAATTTTATGGGCACAACAAAATTTAGGGGTAACAAAAAAAATTCCGGGGTCGTTGCCCCCGAATGGCTCTCCATGGCTGCTGGTCTGCGTTGACAACAGCTAGTTTCCAGGTGCATCTTCCGCTGTGATGAGCTGTACGAAGTTCTTGTTGGCAAAGTAGCTGACCCAAAAAGATTTTTGGCAAAGTAAAAACACAGCGCGCGTTAGTGATGTACAGCACGGATTGCAAAAAAAACAAGACAAATAGAAGCCACGAAAATCTTTAAGTAACTACCTGATCGTAAGCGAGGCAAAGGACATTTTTTGTGAATTCTAACGAACTTATAAAAGCACAAAAAGCCCATCTAACTTCAAACCTTTGAAATTAATCTCCTTCCAGGTTTTAAACAAATTTTCATCGCGTTGTTCACTTGCGCGCAACCACAACAAACGACGAAAAGACAAACATTTTGACACAATTGTTTCAAATACGCTTCACATTACAGGTTTCCTGCCCGATGAATCTTCGCAAGTATCCCATGGACAAGCAAGTGTGTCGTTTATTATTCGAGAGCTGTGAGTAATAGAGTATTTCTAAGCAGATTCACGGGGAGTAGATGAGGGGGATGCTAACCTGCGGGCGGGAACCTACTTGCAGCAGCGTTTTGCTGTCAGAGTTATTAGGTTAAAGTTGAGTGGAAAATTGTTGTCGTATGTGGCGTTATTTTGTTTTCTTGTATTGTCACGCGCGCGAGTGCATTTTTGTTGCGCGCCGTTAAGTTTTGGCATTCGTTGATTGTTTGCGACGTGACGTTGCTTCTTCGCGCCTCCAGCCTTGTTCAGAAGTCGCTGTTCGGTTGACATCGCTCATGATGTTTCATTTACTGTATGGCACCACACCGTGGTCTGGTGGCAAGTGCGTCCGCTTCGGTGCTGGCAGATCGAACAGTGCTGGTAGGTCGAGAGTTCGACCTACCAGCTTCGGTGCTGGTACCAAGACCTTGTAATTTGGTACTGTAGCCTTCTTACCAGGCTCACGGTGTGCGGAAGAGCTGCAGGGAACACACCCAGAACTCAAAAACAAGCCGAGTGAAATGAAACCAGAAATTGTACAAACTCAATTTTTTGAGTTGAGTTACAAACTCAGTCGTGGCCCTAAAAGACCACTGTAGTCATAAAGCGCCAACAACAAACCACCATATCAAAAAAATTACTGTATGTCGCTTGATCGTTCGCTGCGGACTCGACGCATAAGTTTAATAAAGTCTCATTAAGTCACATCAATTTATTAAACTTAGTCTTGCTGTAATGGAGAAGGTGCTAAAACCACAATGCCTAGATGCCGAGCCGGGTTTGAAGACAGCTGCCGACGAGTTTAAGCATTGGCTAAAAACTTTCGAGGATTGCTGGGAAGCCTTATCTGCTACTGAGTTAAAGTCAGACAAATACAAGGTTTGATGAACCTCGTGTCATCTCAAGTTTACCGCTATTTCGCCGATGTAGAGGATTATGGCTCCGCTATTGGAACACTGAAAGAACTTTACGTGAAACCGAAGAACACGATCGCAGCCAGGCATGAGTTGTTGACTTGCGAACAAATGACCGGTGAATCCATTGACAACTTTGTCGTACGTCTTAAGCGACTAAGCCAAGAGTGTGAATGTCAAGATGAATCTGCGGAGCGATACCGCTTGGAGCTAATGCGCGATGCCTTCATAACGGGTATTCAATCATAAGTGATACGCCAAACACTTTTGGAAGAAAGCGCATTGAGTTTTGAAGATGCGACGGAACTAGCCTTTAAAAATTCCGAGGTTTATCAAGGAACTACTTCTCGCAGCGCAAGGTTGGTAAAGACGCAAGAGCTGCATGGAGATGATGTCGAAGATATGGCTGATGCAAACCACTTACGAGCAAGCTCAGTCAAACAACTCTGCTACTTTTGTGGAAATGCTCGGCATCCTCGTAAATATTGTCCCGCTAAAGATGCCGCTTGCAACTTTTCTCAAAAGGTTGGCCATTATTTTGAAGTGTGTCAAAAACATCTTGGAAACCGCAGTATAGATGCAACAAAGAAGACAGGAGTGATGCAAGGGCCGAAATTAGCTACTCTTTTCGCTTCTGAGACATCAAGCAATACCCGGGTTCTATGCAATGTAAAAATTAACGGCATAGTTGCCAAGTCTTTAATGGATACTGGGTCGTCTGATTGCTACATTGACCGAAGATTCGCTGACAAACATTCTCTTAACATTCGTAGGTCTGTTGGTGAAGTCACTCTTGCAGAGACCTCCGTCCGTATGCCTATTCGAGGCCAGTGTATTACTCACTTATTGGTTAAAAACAATGAGCATAGTGATGTTACGTTCAATGTGTTGGACAATCTAGCTACTGATGTGATAATAGGGGAGAAGATTTTTAAAGAACATGAGAGCGTTACGTTTACCTTTGAGGGACATCGCCCTCCATTGATCTTAAATGCTCTAAAGAAAATGAGTGTCTCACTTCCTAAATCCTTTAGTCATCTTAGCGAAGACTGCCGGCCTATTGCCCACAAACCAAGGAAGTGTCCTCAGGTTGATCTCCATTTTATTTCTGATGAAACTCGGCGTTTGTTATCTGATGATTTGATTGAACCAAGTAACTCTCCGTGGAGATCTCAAGTACTCGTTGTCAAGGAGCAGTCAGGAAAACGTCGCATGGTCATCGATTACAGCAGAACTATTAACCGCTTCACTCAACTCGACGCCAACCCAGTCCCTCGCGTCGATGAAATTGTTAACGAGCTTGCTCAATATCGGGTTTTCACAACTGTTGATTTAAAGTCTGCCTTATCATCAGCTTGAATTGAATCCACGCGACCGTGAATTCACAGCTTTCCAGTCTGGCAACGCATTATATCAGTGGCGACGCCTCCCATTTGGTCTAACCGATGCTGTGCCCGAATTCGATGAACGATTGATTACATTGTCAGAGAGAACGACCTGAAAGAGTGTTATCCTTACCTTGAAGATATAATGATTGCTGGCGCTAACCAGGTTGAACATGATCGCAATCTGCAGGCGTTTTATGTCGCTGCTTCGAAAGCCAATCTCACTATAAATGAATCTAAAATCAACTTTCCAAGTCTGAAATCTCACTCTTGGGGTATAAGGTTGGGTATCGGTCGGTGCAACCCGATCCGGGCTGGGTACAACCTCTACTGAACTTGCCGTACCCTAAATCAGCAAAGGAATTGAAAAGGTTGATTGGTCTATTTCCGTATTACGCTCGATGGATCTCAAATTGTTCAGCCAAAATCAGATCTTTCACCAAAGCCTCGCTGCCTCTCGACGAAGACGCACTTCGAACGTTAGATGTTGTCAAACAGGATCTTGCTTCCGCAACTATACAACCCATTAATGAATCCTTACCCTTCACTGTTGAAACCGATGCTTCGGATTTTGCTATAGCTGCTTCCTTGAACCAAGATGGATCCCCAGTTGCTTTTCATCCCCCTAGCGCATAACGCCATTCTGCCGTTGAAAAAAAGGGCCTACGCCGTGGTAGAAGCACTAAGAAAGTGGAGGCATTTGCTGATTGGAAAGCATTTTAACCTTGTAGCTGACTCAAGAGTGTGTCATTCATGTTAGACGCGCGACATGCCAACAAGATCAAAAACTACAAAATGGCGAGGTGGCGATTGAAGCTGACGTCCTATAGCTACACTGTTGTGCATCGCCCTGGGATAGAAAATGTTGGCCCCTACACTTTGACTCGAGCTCACTGTGGTTATGTTCAACAAACCCACCTGCGCGGTCTTCACGTTGCTCTCTGTCATCCAGGCGTTACGCGGATGGGTCACTTCGTTCGTACCAAAAATCCTCCATTCCCTCTCACCGACATACGAGAGATGACCTTTCAGTGGGAAGAATGTCAACAGATAAAGCCCCACTTTGTTCGCTCAAATGATGCTCGACTTATCAAAGCGACGCAAGTTTTTGAACGACTGAACTTGGACCTCATAGGCCCGTTGCCAAGCGCTTCCGGTAACAAATACTTTCTCACAGTCGTCGATGAGTATTCCAGATTCCCCTTTGCTTTCCCTTGTTCTGATATGACCGCGACAACCCTCATTCAGTGTTTGACGCAACTGTTTTCGATTTTTGGAATGTGCTAGTACATCCATTCTGATCGATGATCATCTTTTCAATCCCATGAACTAAAATCTTGGCTTGCACTCACACGGAGTTGCCACGAGTCGAACTACAAGTTTCAACCCCAGGGGAAATGGCCATTGCCAGAAATCCAACGATACTATATGGAAAGCTATACAATGCTCGCTGAAGTCCAGTCAGCTTCCTCTGACTCATTGGGAGGATACCCTGTCAGATGTGCTTCACTCTATTCTTTCCCTTTTGTGTACATCAACGAACTGCACTCTCCACGAAAGAATGTTTTATCATGCTCGGCAATTTATTAATGGAACTTTCATTCTGTCGTGGTTGAAACCAGTCCCTATCTATGTAAAGCGACACGTTCGAAATAAAGACGAGCCCTTCGTTGACGACGCAGAACTACTGGAAATCAATCCCAGCTATGTCCACGTTCGTTTGAAGGATGGAAGAGAAACAAACGTCTCGATTCGTGATCTTTCACTTCGAAGTGTTCGTGACGCCTCCCCCCAAGTGTTCCCGTTCCCTTACTCCGTTATGACGATCGACATCCTGACGACAGCTGTACATCTAATGAAGAAGACAAGGAAGATACTGTTTCTACAGACAATTCGTCTGCAGACTACGAAACTCAGTCTCCAGTAAGAAACGATGGACATAACAGCATTGTTGAAACATCAGAGAACACTGATCCTACAACTGTTCCGTTGCGACGCTCGACACGCGTGCGCAAACCCGTCGATAGATATGGGGTCGTCCCATATAAATAAAATGTGCTACTGCATGTGTCCTGTTGCTTAACATGATGTGCTTTTGCTTGTGTCGAGTTGCATACTAAGATGTGCTATTGCGTGTGTCGATTTTCATGTAGAGGGGGAGAATGTCCTATTTGGCGTTATTTTGTTTTCTTGTAGTGTCATGTGCGCGAGTGCATTTTTGTTGCGCGCCGTTAATTGTTTGGCTTGCGTTGATTGTTTGCGACGTGGCGTTGGTTCTTTGCGTCTCCAGCTTTGTTCAGAAGTCGCTGTTCGGTTGACAACGCTCATGTTGTTTCATTCACTGTATGTCGCTTGATCGTTCGCTGCAGACTCGACGAATAAGTTTATTAAAGCCTTCATTAGGTCACATCAAACATATAGACTTTTTTTTGCTAAAATGGCATCATGCAACACCAATACAAATTATAATTAGGAATTATATCAAAAGTTTTTAATAATTCTTGATGAAACTAATGAGCATAATTCTAACGGCTTTTTCATGTCCATAGAAATATTCAGATGATTTACCATTTTAGTGCCCTTGGCTTCATTTGATCACCTTTGTTTTATGGACCATGAGTCTGAATGAAATGAACAAATTTCGAATAAAAACAAACAAGCACTTTTTTTTACTCTTATCCTAAAAGTGGCTCAGTAAGCACTAGAATCAAAATAACTGAATGTAACTTCACAAAAATTTCCTGGGTCATGCCCTGGAAACATCCCTAGAAAAATAGGCTACTGTATGTCTTGTAGCTCATGTCATCCACTATATATTTAAATATTTTTCTGACAGAACCTGTTCTTAACACTTTTGAATGCCACCACTGCATATCAGTGTTGAACATGATCCGGTCTCCGGATCGCGGCCCAACCGGATTTTGCACTTCAGAACAGGATTCGGATTGGACTGGATTTTGAAAAAAACTCTACCGGATCAGATATGGATATCCAAACTGCATTTATCACTGCAGTAAAATGCTTAATCAGAGGTTTTTTTCGGATATAAACCGGATTGGATCAAATATTACGACAGGTCTACCAGATTAGGTTCGGACCGGATTAGTGAAAGAAAATTTTAGATTGGTGTAGGATTCCAAAAATCTCCGATTTGTTCAACACTACTGCATATACTGTAACTCTAACTTACTGTACATCAGAGATGATCACATGATCACTATGCGGTTTGCCAGTTGGATATCCGGCAGGATAGTGAGTTTGCAACCGGATACGGATATCCAAAAACTGCTTTCAAACGGGAACCGGATATGGATCCGGATATCCGAAACGCTTTTATCGATGTTTCGAGGATTCAGACCTTTGGAAAAAGTTGCACATTGCACAATCATTCATTATCTTCAAAAGCATCTTCTCAGCCTTCCGTGCCGTGATTCCGAGTCTGTCTATCTATGGTGTAATCTCTGTACCTTAATGTAATCCCATTCCCCCTCTTTAATCTGCTAATTGGACACCGACAGGCAAAGTTTGTCAGCATGAGTCTGTTTCTGATGTGGCAGGATAGGACTCTTTCAGTGGCCTATATATTCAGGAAGTTGTTTGCTGCGTACTTATACTGGACTAACGCTAGCTAGTGTAGGCCTACTGTGATCTGTAGTCTAGACCAGTGCTTGTCAACCGGGTGTATTGTACACCCCTGGGTGTACCAGAATTTTCCAGGGGTGTACCACCGTGATGGGGTGTACAGGGGTGTACCAGATGTGTGCTCTATAAGAACAGTCACATTGTCCCACATATGTCCTCTACTCCAGCGCAGTGTGCCAACTTTTCACAGATTTTAAAACCGTCTTTATCGAGGAGTGTGCATTGTCCGTCTTTTCCCGCCTGTTTATGTATAATGTTGATCACATGACCATCACGTATTCTTCTTTAAATGCAACATTCGGGAGCATGCAGGTAAGAAATGTTTGGGAACCATTGCGCTAGCTTGAATTTTTTGTAAGCTAATGTACCAACCATGCTTTTCCCTGCAACTGTTTTGTAGTAACACACGTAACAATATTTTCTACATTACTTTTTCAAGCAGTTAGCTGGAGCTAAGCGAGAATTTATACCGAGAGGAAGTGAATAATCTCTATGTTAATTTTCACTTTGCACTTTTTCAGTTCAGATTTTAGGTTGCTATCATCTTATACTTTTGAAAGGTATTGCAGAAAGTTGTTGATCCTCAAAACATGCGCAATTATTTAAAGAAAAACTTAGTAGCGAAAGATAGTTGTGATAAAGAGCATAGTAACTATCAAAGGAAATATTTCAGTGAATTAAGTGAGAGTAAGGATGTTAGCAAGTCACACGCTTAGTGCAACGTAGTCCACTTTCCCGGGAGTAAGATCGAGATTTAGCAGTGTACAGTTATAAAGAGAGTTATTCAAGAGAGAATGGCTTGTATTGTTAAGAAGCACAAATTGAGGAGCGATGCCTGCATCGTGTATGGGTTTTGTCGCACAAAAGAAAAATGCTGAACCCGCATCCTTCAGGGCATTGCCTATTTTATACAACGGTATTTGGTAAAGGTAATTCGGCTTCAGGACATCTCAAAAAAGTGTGAGGTCACAGCATTCTACTCATCAAAATAAGTCAGAGACATTCTTTGAAGCATCTCCAGAAGGTCATTGTCGATGGAGGAAAAAAGCCGTTTCCAACGTAAGAAAAATTCCACTATTGAGATATACAGCTAAACGTAGATGTCTTCATATTTCAGAAGATTTGTTGAAATAACTCCTTGACAAGCTGAAGAAAGCTCAGTTGTTGGGTATTTAGCTTAATGAAACAACAGATATTTCAGAAGAGGTTCAGTTGATTTGTGTTGTGGGTTTGCCAATCAGGAAACAAAAATCATTGTCAATTTGTGCTGTCTTAACGTTGGAGTTTGCTCAACTGCTCAAGCCAT
>Ga0210059_1014338_pt1 | contig 11731 bp, 7 predicted proteins | sample Ectturendosymbi2_FD_188042 | JGI IMG/M metagenome (GOLD analysis project Ga0210059, IMG submission 188042) | Ecteinascidia turbinata endosymbiont from Florida, USA - Sample 2 (SPAdes) (version 2) | ecosystem: Host-associated > Tunicates > Ascidians > Unclassified | place: Key West, Florida... | reverse complement strand
AAGCCATTTCATCCTGCCCGCGAAGACATTTTGTCAATAATAAAAAAAGAAAAATTTGCAATAGCTTATTGATTTGGCAACATGTAACATACCCCAAACAAACATTATGTAAGATGTCCGGCCCTCGGATTATTGTGTAAAAGCTTATGTGGCCCTCGGACAAAAAAGTTTGGAGACCCCAGATATGTAAGATGTCCGGCCCTCGGATTATTGTGTAAAAGCTTATGTGGCCCTCGGACAAAAAAGTTTGGAGACCCCAGATATAGACCATGTGTCTGATTCAAACAAACAAAAAATATGAAAAGTAGCCTACTCTTTATAGTCAGCAGGCCCAACAAGGTCCAATTGAAAGGGTTTGCAATTGAACCTTGTTGGGCCTGCTGACTATAAAGAGCAGGCTACTTTCCATATTTTTTGTTTATGTGTTTGTATCAGACACATGGTTTATGATGGTCTATATGTATTACAGGGGAGGGGTATTTCGTAGAAAATGCTTCTACCTCAACACAGTAGAATACTGTACAGTAGACAGTACAGTACTTACTGTTGTTGCTGGTGCTATTTGTTATTCAAAGAACATGAAGATACAAAATGCTTAGTCAACACATTACAGGACAGGCGTTAGACGGCCATGCAGACAAACTGAAGATAAACAAAAAGTATAACAAAGCAACAGCATCTATTATGTGTATTCATTTTAGAAGCCTTACACAAGATTATAGAGTGTAGAAGTGGGAGAAAACTAGAGATTTATAGCAAGTAATCGACAATTAAAATGAAAAGATCAAAAAGTGGATACACATCGTTGAACAAATGGAAATGCTGTGCACTACCATGTAAAAACTGTGAAAAATTGTTATTTCTTTCATACTTTGCAATAGTAAAGTGGCAGAGATATAGGATTTTTGTGAAGAGTTCATGGTGACTGTGACACTTCATCACAAGTTGCGCAGCTGTGACATTTTTGGAAGCCCTGACTGTTGAGCTACTTCTCGTGAACGATAGTTTAGCCGTGTGACCATGTTCCAGGAAATATTGATGAGGCAAATGCTGCTGGCCGCACCCAAAGGTTGGAAAAGGAGCAGGTGGTGCTGTTTTTTTTGTAATTTTTCAATCAAAGACCAAAATGTTTTTGAAATGACCTTATCTCGATCAGATTATCAGAAAATATAGAGTAATGAGCACTGTTACGATGAGTTTTTATTAATGCAAATGTGAGGCAAATGAATGAAATGTGTCAGAAACCAAAATCTCTCAGCAAAATTTGAAAAAATGACAAACATTTCAGTGCAAAAAGTGGAGGTCGTGTGACTACATCTCCAACGTTGCTTGGTCCTGTCTTGGTGTGGGGCCAGCAGAAGTATATGAGATGGTTCTTCACTATGAGGTACCGTATTTCTTCTAGTATAACACGCAAAATTGTATACCAAAAATCCCAACGCAAAGTTCGGTGTGCATTGATTATAAACGAGGTCTTAGATTTTTATGCCTTTACGTGAAAGGGCACATGAGCTCAGGTGTGCATAATAAGCAAGTCATACGCAAGAGAACGCGCAAGTACAGTATAATTCGTATAGCCTGTTTCAGCATAGCATAGGGGTGTAAAAACCTGGTCGCACATTGGTCAAAAAAAAAGAACTTTAAGCCTTCATTATACAATGGCAGCGCGCCTAATTTTCACTCCCGCTGTATCTGTGTTGCACGACGTTGGGTAGCTTCGGCAAGCGGCTGCACTTTTCTAGAATTCGATGAGTCGTTGCACGATGCATGACCAGGATGTAGAATGCAGCCCTTTTTCTTTTTGTATACCAGAGCTTCTGTCAAATGGGACAGCGCTTCCTAAAACCGGCGTGTTAGAGTTTTACCATGTGGTATCTGTGGATCAGTGTGCTGTAGATAAACTTCCCTGTTTGAGTTTCAATGCTACTTAGGCTGTATGATGTAATAATACAAAATGTTGCAACATAAAGGACGACATCAATGTTGCAACATAAATGTGTTCAGTTTGAGCATTGCCTGTTTCAATTCAGTGTTTTTACTGGTTACATTTTTATTTGGATACATATACCGATTTTCAATCAAAAAATTAAGGGTGCGCATTATACACGAGTGTGCGTTATCTTGAATATATACGTTATTTTGAATCATAGGACTGCTATCCAAAAATTGCATGGATTCCATGCAATCCTCCATAAAGGAAAAACGTGTGTGGAAATAATGAATGAATGATTCTATTTGACATCACCATCTCATGTGCCATGTCTGATTGTTGCAGCATCTCATACCTAAAATTTGTGTACAGTAGAACTTGTCTAATTCACCATCGTTTACTTTGTCAATTCGCTGAACTTCAAGGATTCAACAACATTATTGACCTGAATTGTACTATGTGTGAAAATATTAGAAATCAACCGATATGGCTTTTTTGGGGCCGATACTGATATATCAGCCATTCATGGGCCGATAACCAATATTTCCAAAATTTTTAAACCTTTTTTTCTGCTTAATTGTCAAAAATATAATGTATTGTATGCCTTATCTTTATGTCAAAAACTTCAAAAATCTGGATTTATGAGCTAATTTTCAAATTGCAGCTATGACTTTTAATTAATCTGATTAATGATGACTAGGGCAACCAATTTTTTGACCTAAAAACTTATAATTTTGGCTTTATAATTTACAAATTAACATTATTTGGATTTATAGATCTTCTATGTTTGCAACTGCAAAATAATTCAGCCTTAGGTGTTGAGATTAACCCAGAAGCATAGTCATGCACTCTAAGCTTCGAAATTTGAAAACAGGGTTGTTTTGCTTTGGGCATGATATATTGATAAGTACATTAATAACTACAGTATGAGTCAAATCTGAGAACATCATAAAGCTGAAACACTATGTGCATAACGGACTGAGCATTTACCAAATCAAGTAGGCTACTGTAAGTCCACATTTCTTGCCTGCCACGCCTATCCTGCATAATATTAAATCGTCCAGTAGTGGGCAAAACAACATTATTACATCAGAAATCGCAATAAAGCTACCATTATTACAGAATTGCAACGTAACTTGCAAAAGCATATCAACGTCTGTTGTTGCAGTTTCAATAAACTGTCGATGAATTAAAAAAAACATGTTGCAAGGAAAGTTTGACCTAACAATAAATTTTGACCTAATGATAAATTTTGACTTATTATGACCTAATAACTTAGGATTCCCTCATCGTATCAGCCTGAAGTTTGGTTTGTGGGCTTTTCAATAACTTTAGAAACGGCGGAAAATTTTTGACTTTATAGACTTTTGGTTGCCCTAATGATGACGCTTTTGTTTCAGCTGCAAAAGCCGACGTGTGCTCCATGGTTCATCTTATTGCAAACAAAACAGTGACAATAATTGAAAACATATTCAACCTTTCGGTTTATTCGTAAGCCATCATCAGGATATGCATAAGTCTAAACGTTGAATAAAATAATGTTTTTGATTATTCCGGCTTTTTTGTTTGCAATAAGAATCTACAGCAACTCCGTGCATTGTTTACCAAAATGGTTCTACATCTTGTCTGCTTGTTCATGAAAATGCACCTGCTGGTGTTGCTGTGAGATAACTGTCCTGACTTGGTTCGTTGTGCTTTCTTGCACGAGTTATCTGCATGCGTGAGGAATACAACAGCATTGTGTCAACACCTATTGAGGACAATAAAACCAGATGTTTTGGCCGATACCAACATATTCATAAAACCCAAATATTGGCCTAATATATTGGCCAGGCTGATGCATTGGTCTATCTCTAAAAAATATTGAGAGCAAGCTGGATTTGGAACCTTTAATATACTTTCTAAGAAACTCTTATCATGATAATTAATTAACCATGGAACTAACTAGTGTATTCATGAGCTCTTCTAGTTATGCAGAATGCTTCCTGAACAAAGCTTGCCGTAAAATGATTTGCTGTTAATGCTTTAAACCAGTGATTCTTTCTGTATATTCTTAAATTCCCAAGTCCCTGCTATGCTTATTTGTGACTATAGTTGATGTGAAAAAGCTTGTTGACAGTATTTTGCAATGTTTATCTTGAGCATTTCGATGCTGTAATTTTTAGTTCAGGAAGTGCATATGAAATGATGAAATATGCAAGTTTTGTTTGTCAAATTTAGTAAGATTTGTAATGTTTGTCTTGCTGTGACCACTGATTTATCCATTACAGCGTTCCACTTACAGTAGATATGCTTTGGCAGCCTGATAAACTTTTGTGATCCATCTTGTTGGCTGAAATTAACCAGACCTTGCTCTACTAATGAATGGTTTTGATGAATCTGAAGACCTATCATGGCTTCTGGAAGTTCATGATCCCACTACTAATAATGAAAAGTTCCAGTGCATCACAAAAAATGAAGATGATGAAACTCATAAAACTATGAAGTTGAACAATATTGATGTACCAGCTAAAATCACTGTGAACACACGTGATAACTGCCAAGCTTTGAAGAGCATGGATTCTAACCAACTTTACAGTCTGTTTGACAAGCTGCAAGACCAAGCACAGTCGAACAAGGATATGTTAAGGAAGCTGAGATTAGCCAAAACTTACAGACAAAAAGTAAGACATCTTGTGTATTTTCTAGTGTGATTTAGATATATACTGCATCTTGTGTTTGTGCCACTTCTGCTCTCACAGAAGACGCAGTTGCACTGTAGCAATTATATCTATGCACGTTTTGGGTGTAGTTGGTCACATACATGCTATGGTGCAACTATCAGTTGTACTTGAAAATGTGCTGCAAAAGACATAGTTCTGCTGTATGTGCTGGTCCTGAAGCAATGCAGAACATTGCCGCCATACTAGTAACCTATGGATTTGAATTCACTGAGTGTAAACACCTGCAGCTCACTGGCCATCTGTCACAAGTATGTGATTCACAACTACAGTAGAATTCATCCAAGTCGTTATCATATGATTCGTCAATTCGTTACTTTTTCAGAATTCCTATCTTTTGTGTACATATCTATTCACCAATTTGCTCAGTTCGTCACCTCTTTTTATCCTGATAAGCATTTGGTTCGGCTAATATGTCATTTACAGTTTCGCTTTTCATGTCTATGCAGCTAGTATGTGTGGGAATTCAAACAAATTAAGTATCTTTATCTGAGAATTGTTGCACCTTTAAATTTGTTTACTGAATTTATACACGAGGTGTGAAGTGTTACCTGACTCCCCATTGAGAAAATGCGGAAAGTGTTTAAAGTTTAATGAAGATTCAAAAGGTGTTAGATTTAATGGAGCAGTCTAGATAGAGGAATTAAGGAGTTTAATTTAGCAAACAAACCATAATGTCATAAACTTGTATTTCACTCCAAATAAAAGCACTTTGTATAAAAATTACTATGATAAAGTATACGAGCTGCTATGATAGAGTTTTCACCTGTTTGCATAATTTGTCACTTTGCTTAAATCGTCACTTTTTTCTAATCCCCTTGAGGTGACCAAGTAGACAAATTCTACTGTATTAGTGAAGTCAGCCATACAAAATTTTCATCTAAGTTTTTAACCATGTACTGTCTTTTAAATGTATGCAATTTTTGTGTATTCCCTCAACGACATTAAAATTTAAATACTAAAAATTGCAATTGCATCATATCTATGATATTACCAGATGATTCAGAATTTTTGCTCTTTTCACTAAAAGTTGGATCTCATATACTCTAACAAGTGATTTGTTTCTTATTTTTGTGCCGCGTGAAAACCTAGAGGCCAAAAGTTGAAAACAAAGAAGTGTTCACTGTTCAGAGTTTTCTTGGAAGTAGCTTTGATTTTCCAGAGGCTGCTGAAAATGTAACTTGTTACCACCTGCCTCTGCTGCCTGTTGTCACAATTATGACAGGGTCTATTTTGCTTAATGCAAATACTTTGCAGAATGACTTAAAAACAGTAGAGGCTCTGATCTTCAAATGGAAAAAAGCAACTCAGCTGGCATTGGAGGAATTACTCCAGTTTGCTCCGAAGGAGCCTGCTACAACAATGGATCATCTGCTTGCTCACCTTGGCATTGATGCTGAGACTGTCGGGTTCAATCCTTCAGACCAAACATTTTTAAGATGAAAATAGGTGTTTAAGAAAAACAATGGCTGCAGTGTCACTTTTATAGCAATTTGTCTCTTCACTGATTTACTGTTTGCATTCTTGATTATTGAGTCTGTTTGGAGCTTACTGTAGTAGTGCTCGGTGTGCTATATTTTTTCATCACCACCAGCAGTTTTTCAAGAGTGGAGCTTATCACTGAATAAAGTCCTGATAGACATCTGAGCTGCAAGACCGATTCACATTCTAGTTTAACAAAGTTTTGAAAACTTAAGTGCAGGGCCTGTGCATGATCTCTTTGTTGTAGGCAACACTCAAGTGGTGTAGCAGTATATATTTGCATCTTGCAAGCGGCATTGAGTTCACAAGTTAAATTTATGCATCAGTGCTTTTCAACAAGGCCTGTTTGAAGTTATTGATTCAGGTAGTTTCTCTTAGCTGCTCTAAATTCTGATTGGTAGGTGTCAGCTTAAAGACTGTTGACACAGTTCTACAAGTTGCATAAAGGCAATGCGGGCTGTCACATGAGTGGTGTTGAGTTAGTGTGAAAAGTGACATATTGATGAAACACTTTAAAATTTTTGTTGCACCTTGCCAAGTTTTTTAAACGTTGTTTAAAAAGAGATTTCCCCACTGCAAAATATCTCAGATCATTTATCCAAGTAAATGTGTGAGGCACACAGCGTTACTTTAAAAATAGAATTCGTGATGATGGGTTGACTGAATACACCGTCTCAGGTACATGAGTCTTGTCTCTGGGTAACAAATGAATCTTGCGCTGGTCGTACTGTTAACAGAACACATAATTTTGATGAATAAAGATTTTTTCAGTATTCGTCTTGACATACAATATCACCAACACATTTTGCCCAGTTCCCAAGCTTCCTGCAATTTAAGTTCAGAGCTGGGCAGTAGCGAGCTACTGAAATAGCGAGCTAATTTTCCAGTAGCGATAACGCCGCTCCTTTTTGAAAAAAATAACGGATGCGGTAGCGAGCTACCACCATTTTACCGTTACCGCTATTCGCTACTTTGGCGTGAATGGTAGCCGAAGGAAAAAGTTCGCAAGAGCTCTTTCGTCAGCACACATTGATAGTAACTACTCTTCTCACTGTTTTGCGTTGATTTTGGATGATTTGTTTGCGGTACGCTAGCAGTATTAGGAAAGATTTATCTCGGATGCTTTTGACCTGATCGATAGGTTCCACGTTAGTTCGGTAAAAACTCAGCATCAGCGCGACAAACTTAAAGCAGTTGGGGCTTCGAAGCATTGGCTACCGCTACCGGTAAAGCTGGGTATTACTGAATTGAATGCTTGGAAAAATATGGCACTGGGTTCAACATTTCGCTGCATGTGTAACTACGGGTTTTGTTTTGAAGTATATGTCAATATGACAGCTTTTGTAGCTTGGTTCAACTTATGTATATTTGGCTGTATGCCTAACTGGAAGCAAACGTATGAATCTGTCTTAAAGACAGTGGCATAGCCAGGGGAAGGGGAGATATTTGCCCTCGGGCGCAGCATTTTGAGGGTGTAAATTGAGGTTGCAATGTTACGTAACAATTACGAAATGTCAGCGGATGCTAGTAATCACGATTTACAAAATGTTGAATGCCAGTCGCTGCTGCCCAGTTGCAAAATCTCGTCAAGATCACCAACGTTCGCAAAGAGAGCAATTACGAACGTTAGTGACGTTTTAGGCGTCGCTTGCGTCTCCAGCGACCAGCGCCGGCATGTGGTTTGACTCGCGGATGCGTCACAATGCGTTCAGAAAGCCAGGGTTGCGAACTTTCCTGCTTCGTTCTCATTCTATGGTTGCGTCACAATGGACGGGAATCCAGCATTCAAAGTGCATTCAAGTGCGCATGCTTTCAGAGCAGCAATAACCTTTAACAGTATGTTGTTACGACAACAGATCTGATGTTCAGGAAATTATTGATCTTTGATGGTTTGACTAACTTCATGTTGAAATGGATTTGATGTGGTTTAGAAGGTAATTATGATGATTATTATTTGTGGGATGTTTTAAGTAAATCCTGACTACTTTTGCAAAATTCTAATTGCAAATGAGCAACAGCTTTGGGTATATTAGTTATAATTGTGTACTTTTCAGTTACTCCCAGGGACGCTGGAGATCGGGGGCATTGCTTCCCCTGTTCTTTCAAAAGGGAAGCAACGCGGGCGTAGGTAACTTTTCATAACAGTATCATGGGAATTTCATGGTTAACAAGATCTATTTGAAACAAATTTATTGCAGCTATTCACGCACCCACAACATTCAGAATGATTTTCTGCACTTTCTGTTATTATTTTTGAGGTCAACATTGTTGCTGAACAGAAACAAACACATTGGTGAAGAATGTTTTTTGTTTTATAAGTTTGCATTTCCCTCAACACTTCTACTGCAGCTACCTGTGTTTTATCTAATTCCACCTATAAACTGAGCATCTCCACAGAAATGATTGTCGAATTTCAGGTCACAAAATTTGCTACCAAAACTTATTACAAACAGTCACTGGCGTTAGCTATTTTCTTGGTTAAACTATGTGACACATTTAAATCATATCAGGTTTTTGACAAAGTAGTGGATAAATTTTCAGTAGCAAAAGCAAGAAAAATTTGTCCTTGGAATTAGATAATTGCAAGGAAAGCATTAGATTGCAATGTTTTATTTTATGCTCTCGCGAACCGGCTGGGTTGGAGCGCCTAAACTGAGTTTTCCCCAGGCGCGGGAAACCCGAGGTACGCCATTGCTTGAAGTGTCGTTTGTTTTTTGCAGTGGTTTCACGTCGGTTGTTGCAACATGTTACTGTAGGTAACATTGGTGTTTGAAATCTACGTAGTCGTATTTAATTTCGTTAAAACCAGCACGAACTAGTTCTTGTAACTAACCTTGCTAATGAAATGTCGCTTTTCTGCTACATCACACGTTATTATCCTTCCAGGCGTCACAGTGCTTCTTTCACATTGCAGTTAATTTGGGGAAACGTTCTTTTTGTAAGTGTGGTCGCAGGGATCTTCACGTTGAGCTTCGTGCATCGGATTGTGCTAACTAAACTCAAAACAACTACATAATTCCATTTTTTTCTAATCTGACGACTTTAGTCTTATGAAAAAACTACCTTCTTTGAGAAACCTAATGGCAATGTGATTACCTTAATAGCGTTGTCTGCCACCTTAATAATAGCGTTATCTGTTTTCATTACCATTTGCATTTTCTCAGATGCTTACAACGTTCACAAGGCCAGCAACAAACATTTTGAACCCGTGAAAAACTAAACTTTTAGCTGAACAAAAATGGACATCAACGTTAAATAAAAATCGCCAGTTTGTCTAATCTAAGCGATGTCAATCGTGAGTAACATAATCTGTGCGATTACAGACATTCACTGTTGCTTTTCAAGTAACATAATTAGTTGGTGCGCTACGTGTTTTGCCCAAATCGAAATGTTTTTCTGACACAACGTTACAAGTCAACGGTCTCCCTGGGCTATCCTCCTGCCTGCAACGAAGCTGTTATATATTAATCACCTTGGAAAACGCTCTTCAAAACCGACCAAATTGAAAATGAAAATATTTTTCGGCTTAGCACTGGGGTTCCCAACATGGGGTACATGTACTCCCAGTGGTACATTTGCCTATCCGAAGGGGTACATTTAAGGTTAGCAATACAAGAGAAAAATATATTTACATGTTATATATTTCCAAATAGTTATACATATATCATTGAATAATATTTACAAAAATCCTTATATGTTTATTGTCAGATATATCTATGAATAAGCATGCTAAAATATTTTGTCATAAAAAATTTTAGAGGTACATGCTTATCTGTGTGAATGCTGAAGGGGTACATGGCAAGAGAAAGGTTGAGAACAACTGGCTTAGCATGAACGCGCATAGAAAGCAATGCTTCATTGTATTCCAAGGGTTGCACTGCTTGTAAGCAAACCTACTAAATGGTGCCGGTCATTCATTTTTGTACCGAAACATCTCGTCATGTTTATTGTAATGTATCAAACCAACACTAGACACGAGCATCAAGCCTTTACAATGAATCCAATACGCAGAACAAATTTACTTTCAAATGTTGAAGTTGTCACGCTTTTAACATTTTGCACCAACTTTCAAGCTTTTGCGCACTTTGCTTTGCAATCTTCGCCGATGAAGTTGTACTTTTGATATTTGTATTGCAAACATTTTCCTGAAAACACTCACCAATATATTTTGTTTGTTCCCCTCTTTCTCCACTTGAAACGTTTCGAAGCATCTGCGTTACTTTGCGTTGTAAAAGGTATACTGCTGTGGACATCGGACGCAATTTGTGACATTCCCTGGTACTCCAATCGCAAATTTTCCCTACCCACAAAAAAAACTGTCTCATGTGTGAAACTATTTTCGTTGAAGAATTTTACACTTTCACTAAACGAGGCACCGAAAGCGCATTATTTTTGTTTTCTGCCACTGATTGTTTGAGCTTCGTGGCACGAATTGCACTAACTAAACTGAAAACAACTGCATGATTCGCTTTTTTGCAATCGAACCAATTTAGTCTTATGAAAGACATATTGTGTTTGAGAACCGTCAAAAACTATTATTGCTCCAGTTAACAATAGCGTTGTTTGTTTTCATTACTATTTGTATTTTTCGTAGGTACTTACACGGTCACCAGCCCAGAAACAAACTTTGCACCCGTGAAAAATGAGGATTTTTGTTGAACAAAAATTGATGTGAACAGGCTCACAGCAACGTTGAGTAAAAAACGCAAGTTTGACCAAGCCAAGGGTCTCCAAACTTTCTAAGCCATTTACCCCGTCAACATTTCTATAGAAGAGCATGTACCTCTAAAGTTTTAATGACAAAAAGGGTGAGGAAAATAATTAAAATATGTTTACCAATAAGCACATAATGATTTTTGAATATTATATTCACTGATATATGTGTAAATAATTCGAAGTCAATGATGTCTAGACATTTTTCCCTTCTATTGCTACACTTAAATGCACCCCTTCAGATAGGCAAATGTACCCCTAGGGGTCCATGTACCCAGTTTAGAGCCCCTGGACTAAGCGATGTCAACCACCAACAACATAATTCATGCAATAACAGATATCCACTGCGTTGTTGCTCAAGTAACACAATCAGTTGTTGTACTAAGCGTTTTGCCCAAATCAAAATAATGTTACGCTTCAGCGGTTTCGCTGAGCTACCCTCCTACTTGCAACAAAGCCATTCTCTCTACATCAGTGAAAACTGCTAAAAACCTAAGTTCGCATAACAAGTGGACGTTGGAAAATCACCATTCTCAGTTACTTGAGGGTTTAGATTTCCGAGTATGTTCCAGTGCCTCTGCTCAAACTCGTACCGCCGCCTCCAAAACTACAGGCAAGTGTTCTCTTTGAGATGACGGATGAAGCACTTCACGTTAAACTTGTTATCGGAATCATTTTAAGTGACCCTGCTAATCTTCGTTTGTTTAGTCTACGCGCAAGGTTAGTGTTAACAAAAATTTTCCTTATCAAACGTCAAGTAGTTGATTTCTTCGTGTGATGGTTGCTGTTCGTACGTGCATGGTCGTTGCTTGTAGTTCGATCGATCGATTGATTGTTGCAGCTGCCCGGAGCCGTCTTGCTTATCGGTAGAGCGCCTTTCGTTTAT
>Ga0210059_1014337_pt1 | contig 11732 bp, 8 predicted proteins | sample Ectturendosymbi2_FD_188042 | JGI IMG/M metagenome (GOLD analysis project Ga0210059, IMG submission 188042) | Ecteinascidia turbinata endosymbiont from Florida, USA - Sample 2 (SPAdes) (version 2) | ecosystem: Host-associated > Tunicates > Ascidians > Unclassified | place: Key West, Florida... | reverse complement strand
CCCTACTATCTCGACTCGAACAGAAGCAGGAGCGATGGGAGGAAGCTGTTAATTCCATCAACTTCTAACACTCCAGTCGCAAGGCTTGGAGAACCATCAACAAACATACTGGCAGGTCTGGACGCTCCTCTCGCCTGTGCTCCATCTCGGCAAACTCTATCACCTCGCAACTCGTGAAGGAGCACACAGGACTGTGGACCACGAGTCCATCAAGCTCGTCAACAAGCAGCTGTCCAACCTGTGGAAGATTCCAACACTTGAGGGTCACAGTGTCTCTGAACCCTTCAAACCGGATGAACTTGCTACAGGAAAGTCTCTGGGATTGGAAGTTTATAGGTTGCTCCTTACTCCTTACTCCACGCCGGGTTGGCTTTCAAATCTTTTTTTAGGTTGGCTATCAAATTTTGGTGACAGCAGTTGGCAGCAGGCCTAAGCCTGAATTGTGCTTCTTGCTGGGACGGTTGAGGTGAACGCTCTTGCCCAAGGAGCGCTATGGCAATTCACTCAGTGGCTGTGGATCGAACACCCAACCTTTCAATTGGGAGGCGGGCACTTTACCACTCACCTAATGCCGCCCCCGTCAAATCTTGATCTTGCGACTTCCTCACTTCCTGCATGCGCCAACTCAGAATTCCAAAGATCTTGAGAAGAGCACTAATAGTTGCGATCCTAAGCCAGAAAAAACACCTGGGGACCCAAAAAGTTACCGTCCCATATCTCTGCTGTGTGTCCCCTTAAAAATGCTCGAGAGACTCATCTACGCTCGTGTCGAATCAGTCATCGAACCATTGTCCCCTCAGGAGCAAGCGGGCTTCCGACACGGGAAGTCAGCCTTAGACCAGGTCACCCTGCTGAGACAGGACATCGGGGACAGCTTTTCGGCTAAAAAGGCCGGAGCTGTGTTTGTTGACATTACAGCAGCCTAAGACACTGTATGGCACCGCGCCTCACCTGCAAACTGCTGCGATTGCTACGTGATAGACAGGTAGCTTGCATGATTATGGAGCTGGTTGGCAATCGCAGCTTCACCCTTACCACTGGAAATGGGAAATAGGACCCGGTTACGACGCCTGAAGTATGGCGTCCCGCAGGGATCTGTCCTGGCACCTCTTCTCCTCAACATCTAGATCTCTGACCTGCCGACAGCCGTCTCCAGAAAGTTTGCATATGCTGACGATCTAGCAATCATGCATGCTGATGGAGATTGGCAGGCAGTGGAAAAGGTGCTGAACAAGGACATGGTAACCGTAGGTGAATACCTCCAGACTTGGAAGTTAAAGCTCAGCACTACAAAACGGTGTCGGCAGTCTTCCATCTCAACAACAAGGAAGCTAAACGTGAGCTGAAAGTCAACTTCAATAACGAGACTCTGCCCTTCTGCTCCGAGCCTAAATACCTCGGAGTAACGTTGGACAGGTCGCTCACTTATCGCCGACACCTTCAGTCACTTCGCAAGATGCTGACATCACGCGTCGCGCTTCTGAGACGGCTAGTTGGCTCCGGTTGAGGTGCTGGAGCAACAACTCTGTGAACAGCCACACTAGCCATGGTCCATTCAACCGCAGAGTACTGCGCTTGTCTTGTGCCGCAGTGCTCATATCCGCCTTATTGACCCCGCCATCAACGACGCCTTGCGAATTATGACTGGATGCCTGTGCCCCTACACCAGCGGACAACCTTTCAATCCTCTCAGGCACCCAACCTGCTGAGCTTCGTCGCAATGGAGCCAGACTCTTTCTAGCACGCCGTGGCATGGAGCCTAGACACCTGCTCCACTCAACGCTCACCCGTCCATCTTGTGCAAATGCACGGCGCCTCCAATCGAGACACCTATCTGTACCCGCCGTACAACAACTCATCAGTCCATCTGACAATAGCAACATACGTGTGGCGCATTGGGCGGATCACCAATGGAATGCAGAGTGGGCGGACAATCCCACAAGACTCCGCATTTTCATCCCTGAGACCAGCACCCCCGGAATGACCCTCCCATGAAGAGCCTGGGTCCGACTTAACTGTTTCGGCACCGGTGTCGGGCGTTTCCGCTCATGTTTGTCCAAATGGGGTATGCCTTCCTCTGTGGACTGTTAGTGTGACGCAGGAGAACAAACCGTCGATCATGTTGTTCTCCAATGTCTAATCCATCGACCTCCCCATGGACTGCACGGCCTGACGGTTCTGGACGATGAGACAATCGAATGGCTGCTCAACACCTGCCCCGAGATCTAGTGCGGCCAAGCAGTGGTTAGACCAACTGGCTCAATAGAAGAAGAAGGAGAAGCGTTCTTAATCATTTGTGGGTTACTGACCCCTAGTACATCCTAGAGGTTACAGAGCCCTAAACAATAACGTTGCAAAAAATATTTTAAATTAGGTCTTAATAATCGTAGTGTTAATCAAAATGTTTGCAAAGCCTTATTTAAATCTCAGAGCATAGCCTACTCACCCTTTTGAATCACATTCAGGGATCCCTTAGCTTACATCACCTTCGCCGAACCCAGGTTAAGAACCCGTGGTTTATAACAATTCGAGCTACAATTAGGACTAGTATGTCGTACGAGAAATGGAGCAAAAGTTTAATGCTGGTAGAAAATGCTTAATTTGTTTTCAGGATGATCTTCCTCACAATCAAGTCAATGTTTGTGTTATATGGGATTAATATCAATTATTTTTTAATCTGGGAGAAACTCCAGTTGCTTTTTGAAGTCGTTTTTGACATTACATTATATTTTGTACGTAAACATTAAGGCGGGAAAATTTTTGACGATTTTGTGTCATTTTTACTCGAGTCATGCTCTTGACTGCTGACTACAAGGAATCTATCGGTATAGCATTAAATTAAAGCAACTTTTCATTTCCTTGCAAAACATAAATTCCGACATGAAATCAAACTAAAGAAGAAAATTAAATCACACATACACTTTTTACTCAAGCACTGGGAGTTTGTACAAACTTGCGAACAGGGGAACCTGTAAGCGATCACTTCGGTTCTACTGTACGAATATACGTTATATTTGCAGCTCTGTAACAACCTCTATCTACGATTTTACTTTTGTTTTTTGGTAATGTGAGTTTTAACATCACTCGTAGTATTGCAGTTGGTAGCAACATCATCACTCTTCCTAAAATTCATGTAAGATCGTACGATCTCCACAATGGGGTTAAACAGGCAATCGATCGTCAAATTTTTAATAGGAAATCAATTTCACGCAAAATTACGCATTCTCAGTCCTTATTCAAGTAAAATCCATTTGAATAAGGACTGAAGATCCGTAATTTTGCATGAAATCAATTTCCTATTAAAAATTTACTTATCGATTCCTTGTTTACCCTCATTGTGTAGAGTGCTTACTTGAATATACTGCAGATATGTGTAAGTTGAATCATCGCAAATAATGAAAGCAGAGGACAATCGGACAATTCCTCAAAAGCAAACAGAAAACCTAGAGCTTTTCACTAGCTTCCAAAAATTGAATATCTATGCAAATCCAGCGCTTTTTCGAAATTAGACCTGAAGGGAAAGTTTCAGTATTATTTAAGGAAAGTTTTAATCATTTTATTAGAGTAGCACTGGCTCCCGGACCATAGGCACGGTGTTACTAAATATTGCATGACCCACACGTATAACATAAATGAAAACAGCAAATAACGATATAAAAGACAATGCTTCCGTGCTGAAACCACAATACGTACTGTTAAGTTTGAGGCAATAAGCTCCCGATGTAGTCATATTTGGATCAAGATATGAAGAGTAGATGAGACCGACACTGTAATTTCCGCACTTAGCCATTGCTCCACTTTCCTGCATAACGAAACCTTTGTGAACATCCAAAAGCCATCCGTAAACACACCTGCAAAAACTGAGTGTTAAACTGAATGTTGTCAAGAATCATATTAATTTAATGCTCTGGAAAGTTCGCTAGCACGAAAATTCTTAACTAAAGTGTCTGCTAGTGATGGTTTCTGATGCATAAAAAACATCTCTATGATGCTAAACGTAGCAGGTTCTGGACTTTTTTAACATTTTCTATCTGTTTAAAACAGTTACCTTTCGTATCCTGCCTCAAAAGCAGTCAACATATCATCTTTTAGTGCAAGACGTGTTCCCATATCTTCGCATTTCCTCTTCGCTTGGTTGTAATTGACTTTTCCCGGAAGAAAAACTATGGGCACTGTAAGGAAATAAAAGTCTCATTGGAAAAAAAGACACCAAAAGTCTTTTGGTTAGGATTGTGTGGTAGTGACCTAGAAAATCTTGATCCCAAATTGGTTGTTCCCAGAACTAACTCTACACACAGGTGACAACCTGCATGGGCTTATAAGATGAATAATTCTGCCATTTGCAAAAACTCGTCTCGCCTTCGACTGAAGGGAAATATTTCCTTATAAGGTCGGTTTCTTGCTTTTCAAAATCAAAGAGGCCAAACGTCTATCCCACCATCCATCCACGTGTGGAGGTCCCACTTTGTACAACTACTACACATCGGGAGAGGTGAATGGAAACAGTGCAGAATGCTTCTATTCTGAGCTACTTTAAAATCACTCACAAACAGCAATCTTGTCATAAGGTGGTGAGTGGAAACTGTAAAATCTCTTGACTCTCAACGAAAGAGTCAGAACTGATTGAATAATTCCCTGGACATTATTGCCATCTCTTCAATTAAGCGTCTGGGCTCTGCCACTGCAGTTGGGCAGTGGATGGAAGCTCTTCTACTCGGGCGGTGAGCCAACAAAGTCTGTTCAGGCTGCGGTGGGGATACTCGTTAGCATTAGCTGGAAGGCCATGTTGATGAATGGATTTTACTGGGAGAAAGGGTGTGCATGTTGAGGCTTCAGTTTCCCGAACGATCTTTGTTCTGATCCTCACCAATGGTCGTGATTCTTCGGAATGTATCTCAAGTACCAGCGACAGAGATAGGATTTTTGTGAAGAGTTCATGGTGTGACGTTTCGCAACAAAGTGCGCAGCTGTAAATTTTGTACATCCCTGAATGTTGAGTCACTTCTCCACCGAATAGTGAGATCTCAGCTACGATGGTTCGGCTACTAGGGGCGTAACGAGGGGCAAGGGGGCAGAATGCCCCGAACGCCAAATCACTGGGGGCACCAAAAGCCCCAACAACATCGCAAGTACTTTCTTCAACAAAGTACATTTGTTACCGAAAGGCCTTATAGGTCCAAACATGGGGGAAACTTGTTTCGTGCCGTAGGCGCCACCTAACATCGGTACATCCCTGTCGGCCACGTGACCTGAATGTTCCATGAAACGTTGGCAAGGAGAGTCCTGTTGGCTACATCCACGGAAAAGCGACCCAGAGGAAGGACCAAATGGCGTGATTGCATCTGCGACAGTAGCGACGTGGTTTAGTCTCGCCTTCGTGTGGAGCCAGCAGATCTATCAGGGTTTGCTGAAAGCCGTTAAGTTTTTCGATTCCTCCTAGGACGGCTTCCCCCAAACAAGGCCCTCTGGAGAAGAAAAGCAGGTTAGAAAAATGAAATGAGGTGAAAGGGGCCAAACATTGCTGTCAAGCACGATTTTGACTGCATTCGGGAAGCAAGTTCTCAAATAGCGTAGAAAATATCTTGAACATGTTTAAAAAGTTGGCGACACCTAAGAGGTTAATGTGATGAGTAGAGAGACGAGGAACATGTTTAAAACTGGCCTGATGTTTACAGTGAAATAAATATCTTGACACTGCGTTAAAACTAAATATCGGCAAATGAGTTCAAAGCTGCAACGCTTATAGTTCTTTCAGTTTAGCTGTCTTATTCTGTATAGAAAACTTGTGTTCATTGTTGACTGCGATGTCCACATAGAAATAAAATGCTGATCACTTATTTCCCTGTTGTAAAGTCGAACTTTTCTTTGCTTAGTGTGTTTGCTTTGTCTGAATTATCATCGCTCTATTACGTTTTTGTGTTTTCGCTTGTTATTTCGACTTTTAAACAATCTGCTCTACTCAATCAAAATCAGACATACTAAATTCTGAGGTTGGAGTTCAGTGTTCAGACTTGTTTTGACTGACCGAGTGGCTTCATCATCAGGGCACTTCGGATTTGCATAGCTATTGCTGTGTAACTTTTTACCGTTACTAGAGTTTGTGATTATTTAGGCACACCTACATTTCAAACACTATACACCCAATTGTAGTTCGATGGTGATTTACCTGGTTTCATCAAACAATAAGCCCCATTAACTGTATCCAAGGGGTTTCTTAGGGATGAGTAGATCAAACCCACTTTACCACCTCCGCACTTCGGTTTCGCTCCACTCTTCTGCATGACAAATCCTGAGTGCTGATCCAGTAACCACCCATACATGCACCTTATGTAAATGATACTAAAAATTATTAAATGCAGCGATTTTATAGAAATTTTAAGGTCAACTAAAATATCCACGCATCAGTCTATGAAGCAAGCGTCGTTATTTGAAATATTTTAACTGGCACGCCAAAAAATCAAAATGCGTCCGACATGGTGTCATCACAGTTTGTTTATCTGCAACAGCATTGTATAGCCATTCACTCAAAATAAACCTTGTGTGAAACGCGAAATAGGAGTAGCACGTTAACGAAATTTATTGCGGGCTTTCTACACTTAGGTAAAGATCTTCAAGAAGTAGATACCTCTTTTTAAAATGTAAGTTCAACGTCTTGACAGTATTCAACGTGAGCTAACATTAGAAGAACAGTTCACGAAAGGGTGAATTTTAGAAATTCCACTATACCTTTGAAATCCAGCTTGATATGCTCGTATCATGTCTTCTTTCATAGAAAGTCTTGCGCCCAGCTTATAGCAAGCTTCTTCTGCCTGATAGTAATTGAATTTTCCACGCACAAAAGCAAGTGGTCCTTCATTAAATAAAGAGTGTTTGTTATAGCGTTAAACATGCGTGATAGATTTTTGATTCGACTTGAGACTTAAGATTTGCTTTGGTATTCGCGTAGCTGTGACTGAGTGTTGACCTTATCTTCTTCAAGAACACCGAACTATTTTAACAGACCGTTGTATTTTCGTTGCATAAAGCGCTTAAACAGTGGAAGTCGGAAATCTCACATCTGATTGAAGAAGTATTTATGATAGCGCACTGCGTATGTACCTCTGTATCAGTTCAGCTCCTAACATGAACGTGAAAAAAGGTGAATGAGCAAAAGTTACGGGATTTTGCAAGTTTAAAATGCTGTTGTCCACAGTTGTTCTGATGAATTGAAAAAGTTGAAAAATCAATTAAATACCACACTTTATCTTTTGAAAATAACTTGAAGGTGCAGTGACAAGGAAATGACGTTATTTTAGTACTCACCCATGGATATTGTTTCAAGCACATCAACAGTGCGATTGAAAGTGTGATTTCTATAATTCCCAGATGTTGTTTTTCGCGATGTGACTGAAAAAAAGAAATAACTATCCAAATGTCGTTCTTTATCTTTTGATATACTGTTATGAATGATACTATATTTATTACATTCGTTTACATTAACTAATGTATATGTTGCTAAGAAGTGTAAACCAGCTGTTTCTGTTAATTATTTTACACTTCACATCGCTTTAAAACGTGTTTTTTAGCCAAAGCTCTGTCAATCCAGGTTATTTCCGATCCCAACTTCTGCTTACTATTTTATACCAAGCTTGAAATGATATATATGAAGCTGCTCTAAGTTTGTGCTGGTGCACAGTACAAACTCCTCACTGTAACTAATCAGTTAGTATAACAGTCCTTTTGTAAAGTTAAGAAAGTTGCAGCATTACTAGCAATGAACGTTGTACTCCTGTATATGAAATGCACACGATTGAAATTGGAAAGAGTCAATGAATTTATACAGTAGGAAAATTCCCTTCCTAATCCATTCTACTCCATGTTGTTCGCGAAACATACTGCTATAGATGAATGGAAAAATGAAAGTAAGTAATCAGTTTAAGTCTATTCCGTTTCTGCCCTTGTTCTATGCCATGGCTGTTTCTTTTAATTTTTTGTGAAAATTGTCGATCACACAATTTTTGTGATATGTGGATGTAAATTAACCAACGAAACAGTCTGACCAAGCAGATAGCTAAACTTTAATTTTACTATATCTACAGGATCACACAACGCTAAAGAATAAAACACACCGTTTGTCTTTAGACAATATACTCCGGGTGCTGTAGTCAGCGGATCTTTTTCAGAAGTATAAATTAGACCATGTTTTCCTTTGGAGCATGTTTCTCGAGCTCCAGACTTTTGCATTACGTAGCCCATATGCCCATCGGAAAGCCAACCGTACATGCATCTGAATAAACAGGTTAAGTTTTGCCATATGTGATCCCGTATGCTTGCATCATATATGACAACAAGAGAGCAATAAACACGACCGATGTGCTTATTTTTTCTTATTTTCACAATTTACACAAAATAATATAATTATTCACAATAATTTATCCTAGGTAAGTTTCTTGTACGATTTTATGATTGACGAATTATTTTACTATAAAGCGTTGGGATGTATTGCTCTAAAAGCTGGACGTATTGCCATAGCAAGAGATTGCGAGTTTTGCAAACACACATCTGCTCATATAACAGCGGCGGTAATGCAGCATAGTTTCTACTGCATTTTCAAGAGAGCCTTCGTCACCAGCAGCAATACGTCCCTTAAAGTAAGCAGTAAACGATTTGATGGAGATTGCAACTTCCTGATGGAGAGAATCACCTTTGATATCCACCTTCGTAAGCGTCAAGTAAATCTTCCTTCGTCGCCAAGCGAGTGCCTCTTTTGAAACAAGCATCTTTCCCTTGTTGATAATCGAATGGTCCTCGAAGGAAAAAGATAGGTACTGCGTAAAAGCGCAAAGTTGATTGAACACTATGAAGAATATAGGCCTGTGATGCTTTCGCTGTTATATATATATGCCTGCAGGAAATCCATTATTTTAGGGTTTTGGGAGGGAGCGCACCACAAGTTATAAATCGTATACCTAAATGAGGCATCCATAAAGCAAAAGCATTGAGAGTAGAATAATTGCATTTTGTTAACTTGTTACCTTTTTTGATTAAACAGTAAGCTCCGGCCAGAATTTCCAACGGATTTCTAAGTGAAGAATAAATCACACCCACTCGCCCTCCCCCACACTTTTGTTTCGCACCACGTTCTTGCATCACGAATCCAGAGTGTTGGTCAAGCAGCCAACCGTACACGCATCTGCAAAGTGTACTGCTAAGTTAACAAACAGTTTTCATAAAACACAAACTATTTAAATTAACGAAAATAACTTGATGTAAACATTGCAATAACTTATATCTTCAGTCAAAGCCTTTAGAAGATTGAAGAAAATAAGCCTTATAAAGTCTTGGCCCTTTCTGAAGTTTGCGGACTACGGCAGTAGCAGATTTTGCCTATTTTGAAGTGCTTCATTTTCACTTCAGGCTACTACATTTTTAGCGTGCACTACAAGGCAAAGGGCAAAATATTCTTTGTTTCAAAGTTGGTACATCAGCTCTACTTTTTTGTACTTTGCAAAACTGCCGTGCAATACTTGCTTTTCAATCTCATCTTCAAACGCAAATTCGACAAGTAGCGTAACATGCAAAATCGCAGATCATTTTTCAGTAATTACTTCACACGTCACAAGCGCAAACCTAAACGCTGTTGGTTTCCAAATCCACACATTAGAGAAATTAAATTTTCATGTAGGTTTAACATACTTGGTTACACAGTCATATTTTTGGGCCCAACATCCGTTTGAGTGATTCTGCAAAGTTTTAAATGACTTATTGAAGGACTTGAATCATAACCCTTTAGCCCTTCCGGTAACGTTACTTGAGAAGAGCTGCCACAGACTTTTAGTGGCCATTTATAATAATTGCATTAAAAAAACATTCATAATTTTCCGCCAGTCAGTTCGATTGAGCATCATTAACAGTGTAGCCTGACTCGTTATATGCAGGGCCGACCCTAGCAGGCGCGGGGCCCAATACAAGACTTAGGCGCGGGGCCTCTCTGAGCAGTTGTTTTATGACGTCATCGTTTTCAGTCAACCGTGCTATACGACCATGGCAGGGAGCACATATAAAGCTTAGCACGAGAATTGAGCACGTTTGCAAAAGTTCGATAATAGAGGAAATTCATCGCTAGTTCTAACGATAGCGTTGTTTGTTAACAATGAGATTTATAAACCGTTTCTACTGAATTCTCGAGCGCAAGTGGCATCTGGAAAAAATGAACTATCTGCCTAAACACTATGGCGCAGGGCCCCAGAGGCGCGGGACCCAATGCAGCTGCATCGGTTGCATCGACTTAAGGCCGGCCCTGGTTATATGGAATCGCTTTTTGTATATTATTGTGCAATCAAATCTTGCACATATCTGCCAAACAGAAAATGTAATTTTTCTTCACACATATAGCAAAGAAAATGACAGCTATATCATCGCAAAAATCACAGTCGGTAAAATCTTTCGATAAGTCACACTAGTAGCCGCGTAACCAGAGGTTTGAGCCAGGGGAGAAACTTGGCTGAAGGGGATCCACTGGCCAGCACTCAGAAAGCAGTTGAAAAATGATAGTGGATCCGAATGTGGATGACCAGGTCCGCAACCGAGGGGGAAACCGGGCAATTGCCTCCCGAAATTTTAGAAAACATGTTTAGTTGTTAGGTACATCAACAAGTTACAATGATTTAGATCCCCTAAAATATCAGCTGGTTGCGGGCCTGTGGATGGCTATACCAAAATCCGAAAAGACCGTAAAACACAAAATGCAACAACCTACCAAAAGCCAAATACTAAATACCCAAAAATTAAGGTAAATGGGAGCCCGGTTTTTACATTTAGCTTGTCAGGGGGAGGGCGGTTCGCTCCCCTGCCTCTCCGTCAGTTACGCCACTGCACACTATACTTTTCATAGCCAGCTTGATAGGCGTTTTGCATATCTTCTCTTAGAGCCAGGCGACTTCCGAGCATAGCGCAGGTTTCCTCCGCTTGGTAATAGGTAAACCTCCCTCGCACAAATGCTACTGGGCCTGCAACAATATCATGCTCTGCGTGGTTCTCGGTAGTTTTGTTGTTAATGGCGAACAAAAACGAAAGTGATAAGTCATAACCTTAAGTTGTTTTTTAATCATCTTCCAGGGTCGTCCGCAATTGACGCCACACTTTTATGGGGAGAGATTTCATTTTGTGACCCTTTATGGCATGGGTAGGAGGTACAAAAGACAAGATGACGTCACACAGCTGTTCAAAGTTCTTCAACCATAATACGTTGGAATATCTGGCTTGAAAATTTCACTGATGTATTGGATCGCATAAGACATAAGAAATGCTCTTCCATTACCGAAATTCGTCTCAAAATAAAGACATTCAGGCCTACGTACTGTAGACTTGTTGGGGTGCATAATGAGCAAATTCGCAGCTGCTTGCTTGCATTCTACCTGCAGCAACGCCTGCTGATATGGCCGTTTCTGTCATTTTCAGGGGCTTTATCGGCTTAGATTGCATTTACAGAGAGAAAAATAAATCCAACGAAAAAGGCATAGCAGTAAAGAGGACAGACTTAAAAACACTATTTATACGGCAGTTTCAATGGCAATTTGCTAAAATATTAGTAGCACAATTATTTGAAAATTTAAGCAGATCGGTGAGCAATAGCGGAGCTCACTGAAATGTTAAAGTACTTCGTGCACTTTAGTAATCTATAGCTATAAGTAGACCTGAGGACCAGGGGCGGCTCGTCTAGACGGGCTGCCGGGCATAAGCCCTCCCTGAAA
>Ga0210059_1014336_pt1 | contig 11732 bp, 7 predicted proteins | sample Ectturendosymbi2_FD_188042 | JGI IMG/M metagenome (GOLD analysis project Ga0210059, IMG submission 188042) | Ecteinascidia turbinata endosymbiont from Florida, USA - Sample 2 (SPAdes) (version 2) | ecosystem: Host-associated > Tunicates > Ascidians > Unclassified | place: Key West, Florida... | reverse complement strand
CCAGTTCATGGGCCCCTGCAACCTTTCCACGGCCTATGGGGGTCTGTGGCCCGGAGGTTGGGAAACACCGGCCCACGGCATTGCTCATACACGCTATCAGTTGTTTTTCTGTAACTGTCATGTCACAAGATACCTTTGTTACCAAAACGTGTAACCAAACAAAAAAACGGCTCACTTGTATCACGTTAAGTATTTGAAGCAAGTGGTTAGGGATGGCAGTGAGCTCGAAACTGAGCAAAGAATCATAAACCTTCGCGTGAGTGGAAACTGTCGCAAGTGTGGCCGCTTTACCGCCAAGGACATTAATTTACCTGGGATTGTCCGAAAGCCGCAGATAGCAGCGTACAACGTGCTTCAGCAACCTTGCCGATGGGTCCTTCGACAACGCAAGGACCATTTTCCCCTGAAAAACGAAAGTGACGCAAGTATCAACATTGTGTATGTGACGTAGCAGGTGACTACTGACGCGGAACGGTGCGCACATCGCCGCCATCGCTAGAAATGACGGATGTGATCCGTCAGGTGAGATCCGTTCTCGTCGCACACCAACCGCAAAGTGTTGCCGCAGCCACACATAGATGAAGGCACAAACCCTTCAATGGGTGTGGTGGCATCTGTGGAGGAGCTGCGTATGTCTACGGTGAAAGGCTAAGACAGTCATCTAATTCAAAAATTGTTCTGGCCCATGGATCACCGTTTAACACCAATTCCTGCGTTCGCTTCACTGAAAATTGTTTGGTGTCTATGAATATGAGGCGCGGAATCAAATAACAGACAGCGATTCTTACAAACAAGCAGTGGTGTAGGAGGGGGGGGTGAAAGCACACCCCCAAAAGTTTTCGTTTGTTGAAAATCCGGGCAAAATTACTGAAAATCTGGCAGAAAATGGCGCCCAACGTTTGCAAAAAACACGTGAAGACCTTGTTTTTGGAGGTTAAGCCAGAAAAAGGTCTTTAATACCTTTGTGGGAGAAAATTTATAGGCGAAATTCGCACAAAAAACTTTTCGGGCAAGTTTGGGAAAATTCGGGCAAAAATCCTTCGCACCCCAAAAATTTTGCCTGCTCCTGCACCTGTGGTGCAAAAAAAGATGTCATCCACAAAAAATGGGTAACTGAAAGCAGCTACGTGAAAAGAGATGTTCTTATTTTTTACAAGATTTTACTTGAATATGGCACAGTAAGAATGCTACAAAAAACTAAGATTTATGAAAGTCTCTACGACTAAGAGAGAATCAACAGCAGTAACACTACAGGGATGCCAACACATAAATTACTTAACAATCAAATCACACAGTTTTTTCGGAACGACAATAATCGTTGTCTGCGACCACATGTGGCACCAGCAACGACGCTTGCGTTCCATGTTCGATTCGCAGCTAGGTGCACGCTTTCCATTAACGACTTCAATGATTACAAAGATAAATATCACGCGGAACATGTTTGTTAATCTTCAACAGTAGCGCGAAAGTTTGTTCGTTTGATAAGCGGGATATGGCAAGCGTGGAGAGCAGCGTTGCGGTCGGAAGGCCCGAGCGGCAAGTGCACAAAGCTTCGCACTGGGGCAGCAAGCAATAATAGAGATCACGTGCCGCAATTACTCTATTATTGCTTGTTCGTACCACATATATATGGGTGTTATTTTTCGCGCACATCCCGTTCGTGGTGAATCACACATTCAACGCAACGCCAAATGAGAGGTTGCAACAGTAGCATTCGTGGGCGACTGACGACCAGCTACACAAAGGGTGGGTAAATGATTTGACTCGGGGCCATTTTGAGAATGTCGCGTTCAGCAAAGGGTCGTACCTTCTAATGGAAATTGAAACAAGTCTTGGTTTAAGTTAACCTCAGCACTAACGTTCAGTGTGATTTGGAAGAAATTTTTGATTTTTCCTGAATGCTTCCGCAGGCCCCTGAAAACGCTGGGGAGGGCCACATGTGGCCCGAGGGCCGCTGATTGCCCACACCTGAGCTACACCATAAATCGTTTTAAGAAAATATATTTTTAAAACAATGGCCTGAAAAGTATTAAGAAATGTACATGCAGAAATGCGGAATAAACTTGAAACGTACCAAAATCATCGCAACATGAGAAAACCTTTCGTAAGTCTGGCAAATGTATGCCAGCCCCGTGTCGTCGAGTAAAATCTTTTGCAAAATGAACGTGGCGACCTGTAAAGACGTTTCATGACTCCGCTTTATTTTGAAAACATGGGCGCGTTAAACAAAAGACAATCTCAAGTAGATTTAAGCAAAACAATACTTTTGTCTGCAAGTTTACGTTCGCACAATACAAAACACAGCAGCCAATTCCGTGTTTATACACCACTGTTGATGAATAAGCGCAAAATCAACTACCTGCTCTTTGGACAAAATTGAAAAAATACACGAAATTCGCAACCGCCATACTAAATATTATAGCCTTTAAGGAAGAAACACTTATTTTTTGGCATATCGCAGAAAGAGCTTCAAGCGATGTTCATTTTCCATAGCACTGGTGACGAAATAATTTATATTTTACCAAGGTATTGTTGCGATCGGAAATCCCGAGCGGCATGTGCGCAAAGCTTCGCACCGTGGCAGCAAGCAACAATAGAGTTCACATGCCATGATCACTCTATTATTGCTTGTTCGCGCCATACATGTATTTTTATTCTTCACGCACATCCCGTTCGTAGTGAATCACACAATCAACGCAACATCACCAGAGAAGTTGCAGCAACATCCCCTCCTTTTTACAACGAACCACACCGATCGCACGTTCTTTGTGTGAAGGCTGAACTCGGCACGACCTCCACATCCTGATCACAGCACCATTTTGTTGCGATCGGAAATCCCGAGCGGCATGTGCGCAAAGCTTCGCACCGTGGCAACAAGCAACAATAGAGATCACCCGACGAGATCACTCTATTGTTCGCGCCACATACATGTATTTTTGTTCTTCGCGCACATCCCGTTCGTGGTGAATCACACAATCAACGCAACACCACCGGAGAGGTTGCAACAGTATGGACAAACGCCACCATTAATTGTAGCATACGATCTTTTTCATCACTTGTTACGGCAACATGCAACTTTGCTGCATAAATAGCCCACGGCCACAGAGCTAATTTATGTTATTATCAGGCATTTGGCACCTCCTTTGTAGTAACCAACTGTTATTGAAAACATGATTGAAAGCGATGTTTTCTGCTGCTGAAGGTAAACGTCACTTCACTTTATCCTTAGCTGCACAGCCAGTTCTGCATGTATAACCTTACAAGCAGAAATTGTTTTCTAGCTTCCATGTTTATTGCTGCTGCATGCACGTACTCAGTTTAGGAAAGAACAGTTTGCAATATAGAAAACATTACCGTTTTAGAGAGTTCACTTCCTGATTCCATTATCCTAAGGCATAATGGAATGATTTCAGTTGTGAGTAAAAAGGTTATAACTTCTTGTTCGTCAGTCTTAACGAGAGCACCTGAAACAAAGGTCAGACGCATCTTGATCAACTTCAATGACAAAATAGATGATAAGATGCTAATTTGGTTCACAACGTTGCCTAAACAGGCAAGCTTGGTGCCTCCTGCTCAAGAATGCTGATACAATGTATTTCCGAAGCAGTATGCACCAATGATGTGACCGAGTCATATTTGTCTAGTCAGAGTTATCTATAAATTTTTCGAGTTGAGTCAGAGTCAAGACATGACTTGGTCAAGTCGAGTCACTTCAAGTCTTTGGTTTGCAAGCACGTGTCAGTGTCAAGTCAAATGAAAGTTAACATTGTTCCATGTCTTTTTTTGCTACAACATGGCACTCAACAAGCTACAAAATTGTGCCCAACGAGCTAAACAGTGGTGCTCAATGTTGTTTTAGCAATTTTGATTCCATGTTATTTAGATCTAAGTTTTTTTTTAAAGCAGTTTCCATTTTACCTCTCTCCTTCACACTCAGTCATTCCACAAGTCTAGCCCAACTTTGCTGCAACAAATATACTTTCTTGTCTTTTACATGCCCAAAACATGATCAGAGATGAATGTGGGGTTGGATTTAAATCTTGCCGCATTCTAGTATTTTGATGGACTTGGATTTCATATAGTCTGCTTAGCCAGATTTGGATTGGATAATATTGTTTTTAACTTCTTTACAACTTTCAGTTCAGATTTGGCACTGCAGATTACTGTATTGTATAGTTTGGTTCAGTGAAGTTTCTCAAATCCTTCATGATATCAAAGTTACAGAATTAGTCGGACTTTCATTGATCCAGTACCTTTTCTTGACTCATCATTGTATGCAAGCTGTACTGCCTACACCTCACAACATTTAGTACAGTTCAACATTGTTTAAATGTGTAGCCCTGTTCCAATGAGTCGTTTGTGTAGTATATACCTGTTAGTTGTCTGGTTTGACATCTTACTAGCGGTTGACATGGGGGCAATTTGCCCTTCTGACCCTTGCCAGTTACACCACTGGCTACAATGTATTGTATTTGCATACAGTAAGGTTTACTGTTCCCATTCAGGTGCCGCAGCACTCTACGGTGCCATTTACAATGCCCAGGGGTGAGGTGAGCTAATACGTATTTCAATACATCATTGAAAAGACATTTTCAAAATGTCGCCAAACCTCAAACCAAATTGCTATGGATTCGCCACCAAGTGCTGCAAATTATATTTCTCTTTTTTTGGGGTGCTGCAGGCCTGAAAAGGTTGGGAACCAGACCGGAACCACTGTCTTACACGCTATTGCTGAGCTTAACAGAGCTTCTCATTGCATTGCTGCTAACAGTGATTGCTTTGAAGTTTTTGCAGTATCAATTGTTATGATGTCGTGAGCCAAAAGTAGAACATAAGTTAACTTGAAATAGTTTCAAAACTATTTATTTGTCTTTGGATCTTTGAGTAGGATTACATAAGGGCCTAGCCTAATAACAGTGCTAGGAATTTGGATTTAGACAAGATTTGATTTTTGAATTTGCATTGGATTTTGAAATACAGTTCTAGATTAGATTTGGAAAACAAATCCCTGCATCTCTGGAAAAGACTCAAAACAAAAGTATGAGGCTGACTGCCATGATCACAATATGCAAATACTGCATTAAACCACAATAATGTGTTTAATATATTGTGCCCTGCTGGCCCCTCAGTGAATACCAAAGTCTCAGCTCTACCTCCGTCTTAGATGGAACACTTGATACTTAAAATATATCAATGCAGCACTAGGAGATACAGTCAAAACGGAAAATTTGCGCCAATATTGATCAACACTGAACCATAAAAAGCTCATTTCTTTTGTGCAAATGAACTGTGTTTGTCAATCAGACATTTCGAGATTTTGTAAAAATGACTATGGCTCGAGTCAAGTCACCAAGTATCATGAGCCAAGTTGAGTCATTGAGTTGAGTCACGCTATCACTGGTATGCACCAGGGGTGTTATTAGTTTTATTGTTGGCTATGTGGCCTTCTAGAACTAGGGATGTGCATTAAGAAACATTTAGAGGTTCTGGAATATTCCATAATCTTTATTTCAAATCTAGAATATTAAATCCTATTCTGGAATAACTTTTTAGAAGCAAAATGAGCTGATCACACAAAGGTTTAGAATGCTGATCAGCGATCACACGACCTGTTAATTGGCTCGTTACATCATCAGGCAGTGCGTGAGCTTGTTGAGTGTTTCTTTCTATCTCTTACTCAGGAGCGCAAAGAGTGCCACTGCAAAACTTCTTTCTTTTACTGACTTTGTAAAATATTTCACATGCACTTAATCTAGATTATTTCGAATCTAGATATTCGAAAAAACTATGATTTTTAGATTCTAATATTAAAGGATTCCATTATATGCATACCCATCTAGAACGATACAGTTTTACATACTTCAAATCAGAACCCTGTTACAGAAATGTGTGAAAGCAAATTTATCAACTCCATACTGCCTATGAAGACCGTCTCCTGTTCGATTACACGTTTGCCGTAATCAATTCAACGCTGCATTAGACTTGTTTCCTTAACTTCACAGCAAAAACTGGTAATAAACAATTTATTTTACTGCAGCTGGGTACAACTGAGGCAATGCCAGCTTTTAAACTTTATGAAGAGACTGGTGGGTGAACAATTTTATTCACATGACCAAGAAACCTAGTAAAAATCTAAATGATTTAAATTCTTTCTACAGACAGTTGTCAATGACATGCTGACAACATCCAAATATCAATTCCAATGATAATTTTTCTGTGGTTTGCACCGTTTGCATTGATGTAGCTAGAATCACGTTACCGCGTTTATGCATTAAAATCAGCATTAGGTTTTGGATGAAAACTACGTGGTACATTGTTGAAGCCACTATTATTGGGACAAAAGGTAAAAGTTTCAGATTAATTCACGTTGAAACTGGAACAATCCCAAAGCTATGACTGTTGCAGCTTTAGTGTGTTTATTCCTCCTTGAAGCTTGACAAATGAATTGCACCTTCTTTGCTTTGTTGCTCATGGACACGCTTGGTGAATGTGTTACCACACCAATATGAAAAAATTGCGATTTTTACAACCATCTGAGAGGCTGTTCACAAATTTCAACAATTTCACAACCGTGTACTGAAAGGGGAGGATTGAACTTGTGGGCACGCTTTTTCAAAATAAAAAATGTTGATTTTTAAACAGATAGATTGGCAATAATCAATGGCTGTATCTAAGGAAGACCAATGAACATTGAAAACATGATTGGAACCAGCTTATTATCACTGTAATTTCGGACACTGCCAGTGTAAATCTAAGCATAGCTCATAAATAATACAAGTGCTTCACACACGTGTAGCACTGGCAGGTTCTTCAACTTCACCTGGATGAGTGTCAAACCTAGGATCACTCAGGTACTAGTTCGCAAATTGTTGTATGCTGATGATGCTGCACTAGTTGCACATTGACAGTACCATCTGCAGCATCTTTAAGATCATTTGTCCCCTTGAGGGGTGTGAAGATTTTTTTTATAGGAAATCAATAAAAACTTTGCTTGATTGATTCATTTGTTCATCACCTTTGAGAAGACTAGTTTTTGAATAGTGATATATGCAAGTTTGAATAATCACAAAAAAAGCAGAGCCCTGTAGGTTTTGTTTAACTTTGCTTTATACCTCATGTAAATCACAAGAACTGATGATGCCAGCTCAGTAGACAAAGTATACTCTCTTAGTCTGTGAATATCTGATTCATTGTGCACTGTTAAAGGATTTCTTTCAACAGATATCGCAATGATTAAATGTTTAAAAATGTTTTTCACATGGCATCATGCAAGTAATCATTACTTTTAAAGTAACTAATCACAGCTTATTTCACTTCTTTCATGCTACCAATTCTGCATGGATCAACTGGCACACATTTTTTGTTCTGTTAGGCATTGTGACAAGCTTTAGTTACTGTGTGTTATTGTATTAAACTATGTTTGCAAACAGGTATTCCTCACCTGGCTTGGTATCCTGAAAGAAATGTTCTAAACTAGTTGCTTTAATTTAAGACAAGATTGAGCTACAATCATACAGGAAAACAGCTGATGGGTAAGCACTGAGAGTTGTGATCAATTAACTCCACAATCTGCAGTTAGTTGCAGACATTATTTAAAATGCAACCTTAAGTTTTTCTTATTTGTTTGGTTAAAAATTATGTCCATTTTATTTGTGTCTGTTGTGCTTTGGGAATGTTTAACACATTCTTTGCTGTAATTAGAAGTGCAAATTTTTAATTTTAAAATTTTATCATCTATTTTACTACAACCATAACACACATCTTTAATGGCAACAAAACACAAATGCTAACATACAGAACAGCAAAACCTCTGGGCATTTCATTGCATCAATTTCTAAATGCAAACTGATCCTGGAATATATATATATATATGCGGACATTCTTCAGTCTAGGGAATATTACAGATAATTTTTGCAGCTTAGTTACTTTAACTGAGACTCAACACGCTAATAACCAAATACTGCAAGTAGTGAAGTATCAAACAGCTTACCAATAACTCCTAGACTGGTAAGGCGCAAATATTCGAAAGGTCTAGTTTTGCTGGTGGTATGAAGAAATGGATACAAGAACAAAGGAATATGAGCAGACAAAAATGTAGACCGCGTTTCTGGATGTGATGCTACACACTGGAGTAATGCAAGAGCATTGCAAACTCTGAAACAGACATGGAAATAAAAAATTAATTATGAGAGTAAGAACTATGAAGCTGTTTTTTTCGCCGAGACATTTCGGTCATTTTGTTACTGAGACATTTCGGTCATTTGTCTCACAGTTGCATCAAAACTCGCCACAACAGTGTTCATTAGCCTATTTTTCAGACATTCTGACCGAAATGACTTAATTTTTTTCAGTAATTTAAAAAACAGTCCAGTTTATGACCAAAAAATAACTGAAAAAATAGCTTTGAAGCATAGTATCCAAATTTCATTTCACAAATATTTTTTCAGCACCATTAAAAGAAAAAACAACACTATTAACAACTATGAGATGTAAGATAATGTCAAGACTAAATATGCAAAAATGTATAGCAGATATGATAACAATTACAAACCTATTAGACTGATGAGCAGACAATGATGGAGGATTTATTGCAGGATAGATGTTAACAATTTCCTGCAAAAGTTTTATAGCAATAAAATTCCCTTCAAATCTGGTGGTACAAACCACCGACTGATGAAATAATAAATTTTATCACTTTATGAAGTTCCAAGTTTGCATGAGCACAGGCTGGCTACATCAACACAGGGGGTCTGTTTGGCAGTCATGACAGGCCCATTTGTACCACAGGTACTCAGCATTAACACTTTAAGAGCCGGCGTATGATATATTCGTACATCGATTTTGGCCTAAAAAACAGCAGTTTTCGGTTGCTTTGCCAATGCCATAGTTCCTCCGTCGATTATGCTAGAGAGCTGTTCAAGGGCTCAAACAGATCAGCCAGTCTTCTAGTCTGCACTTGGAAAAAAGTTTTTGGTTGGGGTGGGGATTTTTTGTGACTGACGTCATAAGTGAAGTAGTTTTGGGATCATTTTGGCTCATGTTACCTGGCCTAGGGCCCAACCGCTAGGCCAAAGTGTTTCGCTGAAGTTTTCATTGCAAACTAAGCTCGAGTCCGAGTTTTTTGAGCCTTTGATCAACTTTCTAGCGTTTTTGGTTCAAAAGTTATGATCTAAAATGAACAAATTAATTAATTATATAATTAGTCAAATATTTTTACCACTTTAGATCGTAACTTTTGAATCTGAGACCCCAGCAAGTCATCTAAAGTATCAAAACACTCGGATTGCAGCCTAGTTTTCAATAAGAACTTCAGCAAAATACTACCATCTAACGGTTGGCGCCCAGGGCCAGTGGGCCAAGGTGGCCTAAAAGTCCTCCACTAATGATGTCACTCACAAAAAATCCGCAACCCCAACCAAAAATTTTTTATTCGAGTGCAGACCAGAAGACTTGCCGCATCTTTTGAAACTTCGACCAGGTCCGTAACACTGACTGAATGGGAGAAATTCCCACGCAAAGCCACGCGCATTTCGGTGTTTTTTTCCGAAAATCCGTAAAAGCGGCTGGATGCCAAAGTGTGAAGGCCAATAAAATATCAAACACTGTCACTGCGTGTGGTTTGGAACAGGCAACAACCTACACTTCCCTTCTAACGTTGCATAATACTGTTATGAAACAACAACATCCCTTACTTGCCTAAATGGCACCTGCGCAGTGACATGACACAGTTCACGTTTATAACACTTTAAATTGATATTGCTTCGAATGCAAGTGTTTTGGAATTTCCTCCTCTGGCAGTGTCAGCTCCAATGCAAGCAAAGACGTCAGACGCTCATACACTACCACCCACACACAGAGCTGTCTTGTAATATTATGCTCCATGGCAAAAGGACAGTGTCCATTGTATTTCGAAAATAGCATTCTTAGAATTGAGCAGTTGACTATGTTATTTGCTGCGCAAAAAGTCCTAAAATGATTTCAAGTAAGTCACTTTCACATTACAATGTAAAATCATCAGAGCAATTATATTTCAATCGTTCTTCTCCGCAGTGATTTTGAAAGTATATTTATAACACCGCCATCTTTGATAGACAGTGCTCCACAGACGCAGTTGTGCAGACTGATTGTCAGCTTCTATTTTATAAGTGTATGTGCGCATGGATAAACAGTTCTCATTGCTGTATGGCTGACATTTGCTGAATGTTCGACAAGCTTAGTACCTTTTCAGTACCATGTTGGTAGGAACAAACAGCGATTGTGATGTAACAAATGCGCTGTGACCAAAAGCAATGATAACTTGGAAATCTTTCCTTGTGTGTTGTGACAATGAGATCGCTAGGCTACCAGCCCTACTAAAAAAGTTTGATTGGATTTTAGGCAGGGTTGGTGGTAAAATATTCGACTCCAACTCTGACGTTTCCAAAATTTCCAACTCCCGACTCCTCAACATAGAGGGAATGAATTTTGACTGTTGAAATCAATGGAAATTGTGGTGCACAACAAGAAATCTGTTTCAACAAAAGTTTAAAAGAAATTGTACCATTTCAATAAGATTTCCCAATTTCAAAGTGTGATGTAAAAAATGATTCAATTGGACTTCCGGAGTCGCAGTCGAACAAAAAAAATCCGACTCTGACTCCCAATGTTGTTAGGAATCTGACTCCACCCAAAAACCTCCGACTCCTTATATGACTCTGCAATCTGATTTTAGGTAGAGCTCGATTGACAAGGCTTTTTTGAGCCGATACTGATGTTTTTATTTTTCATTGCCGTTAACCGATGCTGATATTTTGCAGCACTCAAACCACAGTTGAAAAGCAATACTTCAGTGCGATGAAGAAGTGTATAGCATGGAATTCTGCACGAACCTGGGTCACTAAGATAGTGAAACATCACAGCCTTGTTTGCCAGCAGCCATCTGCTTACTGCACAAATACCTGTGAGCGAATGTTACGTCATAGACTGGTTCATTGAATGATTGTGGAGTGTGAATATTGCGCACTAACTGATGCAGTCAGAGGGCTGCGTGTCGTAAGGAACAGTACAGAGAATTTGCGGCAATTAGTCACAGACAAAGCAGCAACTTGGGTTTCCGAACACTGCGTGCAAAAAGCGGCTTTTATGAGAATATATTGCCGATATACTGTACATAGGCAAAATTTTGCTGATATAATACTTGGCAACGTTGCAAAATTTATCAGATGATTTCTTGTCTTAACACTTCGGTATCCGGCTGCTTTCGGGGATTTTCGGAAAAAAAAGTCTAAACGCATGTGGCTTTGTGCAGGAATTTCTGCGATCCGGTATGCTCTACAGACCCGGTAAAAGTCTCAAAAGACGCGGCAAGTCTTCTAGTCTGCACTTGAAAAAAATTTTTTGCTTGGGGGTGCGAGTTTTTTGTGAGTGACATCATAAGTGGAGGACTTTTAGGCCACCTTGGCCCACTTTGCCTGACCCTGGGCGTCAACCGTTAGGTGGTAGTATTTTGCTGAAGTTTTTACTGGAAACTAGGCTACAATCTGAGTCTTTTGATACTTTGGATGACCTGCTGGGGTTTCGGGTCCAAAATTATGATGTAAGTTAGCAAAAATATTTGACTAATTAGATAATTAATTAATTTGTTTATTTTAGATCATAACTTTTGAACCAGAAACGCTAGAAAGTTGATCAAAGGCTCAAAAGACTCGGACACAAGCCAAGTTTCCAATGAAAACTTCAGCGAAACACTTTGG
>Ga0210059_1014335_pt1 | contig 11732 bp, 7 predicted proteins | sample Ectturendosymbi2_FD_188042 | JGI IMG/M metagenome (GOLD analysis project Ga0210059, IMG submission 188042) | Ecteinascidia turbinata endosymbiont from Florida, USA - Sample 2 (SPAdes) (version 2) | ecosystem: Host-associated > Tunicates > Ascidians > Unclassified | place: Key West, Florida... | reverse complement strand
AAGGGGGGGGGGGGGCACACGGCATCTTTGAACAAGGTGGGCCCGAGGCGACCGCCTCGTTTGCACCCCCTAATATCCATCCCCATTATGTGTTTAGAATTTTTTCAGTCCAAGAAGTCACTATTTTGCTAAATTTGTCATAGAAGCAATTAAGCGAAGGTTTTCAATTGAATGCTTTTGCATTAGATCATAGTATTGTGATTTGAAAATTAAAATATTTTACAGTTATTTGCAACATTATGAGACCCGTCGTGCAATGAGGCTAAATTGCAGCAATTTCCAGATAATCCTTGATTGTATTTATAATCACATTGACCTGTTATATAAGTTACGTTACCTTTTTGGTGCTTCCGAAATGATTTGGCTAGTGGTGCCAAATCTGGGGTTTTGCCCCTAAGACAGGGTACATGATTGATCATAATTCTCATTTCTAGTCTCATCTTTGTTTATATTGTTTTATCAAAGTATACCTTAGTCTTCAGCATAAATGATGAATAGTTAAATGACACCGCATAATCTGTAAATACAGTATTAGCTAGATGCAATGAGTTCAAGTGACTTAGATAGTAATGAAGCAAGCCCTAAGAAAAATATTAAGTGGTACACACAGCATTTTTAAGGTAAACAGGTTGAAAGATCAAGAGCCCAAAGGTTAGGTACAGAAGCACTCGGAATGAAGATTTAATTATTGTAAAATGCTGCCAGATTACCGTCAGAAATGCAAACAAGTCCATGTTGCTGGGATATAATAATTCCGACAGACACAAACGTTTATTTGCAAAGTTTTACTATGTATTCACTAGCACCTTTAGTGACTTACAAATGCCCAGACATGGCAAATAGTAGAAAGATTCACCACATTTTATGTCTACTTGGGATTTTCTGATCAAACCTGTTTTTAGGGAGGAGTCTATTTGGGGTTGTTGAAAAAATCTGATTGGTAGCCCTGGATTTGGCATCTATTCATTAGCCATTGTGTAGCATATTCGGAATTTTCTTTTACGAGTGTGGGAAATGATTTGCGCATTTATTTAACTCTCGTGGTGACCAACTGCAGTAGAGAACGGCCATTTTCTAAACTTAAGAAGGTAGAATTAACAAAGGAGCACCATTAAACAAAACAACTTGATCAGCCCAATTCCAAAGTGTATAGAGCATGTCATGGCCGTCGGAAGGGGGGCCGGGGGAGCAAGGCTTCCTTGTATTTTACAATTTGACATTTTCCCATCAAATGAAAGGTTCTTTTCTTAGTTTCGAGTGGTTTAAATGAAATTTTGCCACTTTTGCCCCCCTGCAAAAATATTTTTTTCTACCCCTGGACAATCCACCATCGGCCCTCCCTGGAAAAAATCTTTCCGACGCCCGTGGAGCATGGACTTCTATGTGAAGTAGACACTACCAGTATCATAAACAAATTCGTTATGGCAAAGTCTATGGTTAATGCAATCGTATGCAGTAGGTTGCTGCTTTTGACAATCGACTTCGACATTCATACTGAGATTACACTGTCTGGATCAGTGGTTCTTTACCGGGTAACAAGCCTCGCCAATGGGGCGTCAACAAATTTTCGGGCGGGCTGGAGACCTTACGCGCTCTGCAACATGGAAATTTTGATCAATAAATTTACCAAAAAATACATGTGTTTTTACAACTTATTTAATGTCAAGGGGGCTTGAAACAAAGCATAAGTAATTAAGGGGGACGCGTTAAAGAAAAAGTTACGAACCACTCTTCTAGATATAGCAATGATCAAATTTGTTGACGAGTTTATTCTAGAAGCATTATCTACTGTCTCTGTACTGTACTTGTGAGCTGTACAGTAATGTATTCCTTCTTGGTATTTGGTAATAAGATACGTATATACGTTTTTGGTAAAAAAGATATGTAGTCATAATGTCCACCAGCTGCGATTTAGGACCAGGTTTTTCGTATTTACGAAATTCAGTAGGCTAATGGTAATCACATGTACAGTATGCTCACAGAATTTATGATTTAACAGTTGTTCACTTGTTGAAATGTATTTTGAACTCGGGGCACCGCGCTGTTGATATGCTACAGGCCCTGCTCTACCTCAATCCGGCACTGGATCAAGGTAGAATTCATAATTTATTTTGCGGCCTGCCAGCGATAATGGACAATTCATGCGGCCCGTGATAGTAAATAGGTTCCCCAGACCTGGCTTAGAAGCACATAATTCCTACTTCTACATGGGTGTGTCGTATAGTGTATCCCATACTGCCTGCGTTCCTGTGGTACTGCAATATTGCACTGATAATTGGAATATTGATTCATTGAAACTTTGTGCAAAGCACTTTGAAATAATTTTACATCCTTGCCTGGCCCATTTACTGTTGCTCTACTTTCGTCAACCCATCAATGATGTTCTCAAGACCTGTAATCTTGTTAGGAAACATGTTTTTTTGGGGCAAATTAGGTTGCAGACGATCTGTCGCCACTCTTGGTGTGCTGGGCAAGCGGAAACTAAAACGATCTTTTGTAAGGTTGAGTTTGATGCTTGCCCAAAGTCTGAAAACTTTTTGACTCTCTATCCGCCGAAGGTTTGTTATTGTTATAATTAGGTTTAATCTCGTTTTATCACTGGACTGAATCAACAAACTACGTCACTTTCGTTCAAACTGTCGTGCCTGGTGCTAAGTAGTAATATTGTTTATGAGCTCTTTCATGTCCAATTTTCTAGGTCATGCGGATATCCCCGTTTACTGCTGTAGAACTTCCCTTGAAGGTCTTTCAGAATAAACTTCGTTAAGAGCAGCCTTTCAATCGAGTACAGAAGTAATCTGTTTGAGAGCTGTGTTGTTTTAAGATGAACGTGTTTTCAGAAATTTCATTTATGCTTGATTATCAAGATAGAAAAGTTACCTTTTCATCTCACAGTTCAATCACTTGATCATCTCACAGTTCACACTTTTTCTATTAATTAAGCCAAGAGCTTTCGAAGATTTAATATCTTCTCATTCTTTTCGAACTGTATCTTGCATTGAATTACTCCCTCTCTATGCAAAGGCATGCCGCATAACACATATGTAGTAAAACAATGTTGTGTGTGATTTCCAGTCACTTTTCTGATTATCATGGTATGATATGATTTATTCATGCATTTTTGTGACTCAAATCACGAAATAACACAAATGCAGCAGGAGGAAATACAATAACATCAAAGATCACAAATTAATTACGTGTGTTATGGGATACGACTTGCAGCACATTGCAGCGAACGTTCTCACAGGGAGACCTGGGGGAGTCGTTACAAGGTCAAGTTGTCACTAACTCCTCCCGTTTTCAACGACTTCCACTGCCTTGAACCAGTAAAGACAAGAATACAGTCAAGCGCGCCACCGAGAACGGCGACAGTTGCTTTAGCAAATTTTCTACGAACGAGTGGAATGGTTTTCCGCTTGAGGCTAAAACCGCTTGACTCCCTTTCTACTTTTAAAACGCTTTGAAAAACCCACTTTTTCAAACTGGAGCTTGATTGTTAACGGGCTTGCTTGTTCGATTCTTGTAAAATATGTGAAATACTCTATGTGTTGCAATTGATTTTATTATGTTTTATTCTTTACGTGCATTTTCAACTATTCCTTCGTGGCTGCAATATGAAGCGCCGATAGCCTTTCCATGGATACGGCGCTGCAAGAAGAAATTAATTATTTAGTTGTTATTACGCTTGATAGGGGTAAACTTGAAACTCTGACAAGTTCATATCACGACCTCATAAACAACGGTAGATTGTGAGTGTGGCAAAATGAAGCAGTTTTCTCGAGCCTAGCTACATTAGAGCTCCTCTAAATTCTGTGGATGTATTGTTCCAATTTTTTGAATTTTTGGTAGAAAACTTACAAATATTCCAAATTTCTAAGGTTTTGATAAGAACCAGAAGTGGATGACGTTTTAACTTTCGGGCCAGGTCGATCTATTTTCATGCTGCAGTGTGTTGACAAGCACGTAGCCAGAAATTTTAATAGGGGGGGAGGGCAAACAACAACCGAGTCTCAACATTTAAATATTTTTAAAGCCCCTTGTTTTTAAGCATAATCTATAAAACCTGCATTTGTCTAGAGTCTTTTTTCTGAAAAGTGTAGTTGATAATCAAGCTGGCAAATGAAAAGACTGCTTTAATTGAATTTAAAAGTTTTAAAAGTTTGTTTTTACGGACGTTCCAAGCTACCACCTTGCCACCATTTTCTTGTAAAAGATTCCCGCACAATTGTTTGTGAAAATTTCAATGATGCGAAGCAAAATCTGCAGTATGCTTGCAGCCCATATTGCAGATGAGCAAAAAATCATCGTGGCCGCAATTACAATTGCACATTTTATATTTACAAGCTTCTGATGTACATCAGCACACCTTCAATCGAAGCCGAGCAGCGAGTTTGCTCAAAGACACCGACTTTGGAATTAGGCTTTCTACAAAACTTAAGCGCGTGTAAGACGTGGATCCTGTTGTCAAATTCTTGAGCGACTAATTGACGTATGCATCTGATAAAAGTAAACGTTAGAGTCTTTCAACGCGTTTAAAAAATGTTTGAATTTTTGATAATCCGCAAAATCTTTTGGCTACGTTCGACTTATTCGGTAAAAACTTTGTAGCTACTTTAAAGTTACTTTGCTTCAGTTGTCTGATGAGACTTTGCTTTGAGTTCATTCAGATATACTAAGGAATTAAACTGTAATCATATTCGTCAGTACAGTATTACAAAACTTATTGACCACGCTCAGCTGCATATAAAGATTGCTTAGCACTACACGTAATTAAACCTGTACTGATCACGGGCTTCTGGAAAACACAATAACTTGTTTGCGGAATTCGACGTCCTAATGGGAAAACATTAGTTAAATTTTAGTCACATGCACTTTATGGACAAGATAGTTTGCAAGCTATCTGTAAGTAATGGCAGTGACAATGCCCTCAGTACTTACAAAATAAAAAGCATCCACTGCCTTAGATTTTGCTGACTCTTCTCGTTGCAGCTGAATGATCCAAATTTACTGTAGGATAAGGTGGCGATTAGCATCAGATGAAAAGCTGAAATACTTCGAGAGCATGCGTAGCAGGTCAGACTGATTACTTGGCAAGACTGAGTTTTTATTAGCCGGGGAAGGAAAAGGAATGAAAATTTTAAGGTTCCACATAATTGTGAGTGAATCGTCTCTCGTCACAATACAAGTCATCACAAGTAAATATCTAGAATGAATCGTATTGTTGCTAAACAGTGACTGTGGCATACTGAAGAAGACTTGGAAGCTGAATCGCTTCTTACCAAAGTTTGACGTTTGCTTAGAGCAGGTGTGGGGAGCGCTTACTATCACGGGCCACATGAATTGTGCATTATCGCTGGCGGGCCGCAAAATCAATTAATTTTATTCTACATTCATCTAACTATGAGGAAAAGGGACTTCTCATAATTTACTATCCAAGTACTGTACCTGCTTATCAAGGAGCTTCATTCTGAGGTGATGTCATACTATGACTTGGGCAACTAAAATTGTGATGCGGGCCATGACAAATGATCACATGGGTCGCAGGTTCCCCACCCCTGGCTTAGAGCACCTTCCTTTAACGTCAATTTAGAAGCCAATGTGGCACAGTCCATTGGAGCTCTAATCATAACATCTGCTTCAAATACAAAGTCATCCGTAGCCACATCATTTGTTATTGTTACGGAAATTATGCAAAATAAGTCTTTAGCAATTTCTTATTTTTGGAGTTGTCATTTTATGCTGTTTGCAATGTTGTTGTGTGCAGTGCCTGGGGAAAATGGCTTAACAAAGAGTCAGCGATAAAAATTCTCATTTCGAAGCCGTGCCTGCATACTGAAAAAAGCTTTACAACTTTTCATGAGTTCACTCCCCTTCCTTACATGGTTGCCAATTGTCCAAGTTGCGTGACAATCGTGCGATAATCGCCAGTAGCGCCTTGCCTTTTGTGTAATTGTAAATTGGTTCATATACATATGTATAGTTATTATAAAACATTGATGGATTTCGGTACTGTAAAAGCATGCTGCATGGAGGAATTATTGCAGCCCAAGGCGCGCTATCAAACTATTCGCTTCTCTGAATGAAATGATTTCTTCAGTTTAGCCTCTTGGCTAAATAAATGTTTGAGGATTGCGGACAATTTCAAGATGATTAGAAGAAGGCACGGTGTAATGCTTCAGATGCAAAGTAAAAAAATTAACTGCATCTCTAAATTAAGTTGTCATGCTACATTTTTTTCCTGGCTAAAACATCTGCTTTAAAAAATAACCGACTATGACCCCCATCGATTGCTGATAGGGTGACGTGTCTGATCAGTTGCGCTGCCATCAAAAACTCATGTTTCACGAAAATCACATCCAATCTATTTTTGATCTGTTAGTCTTTCATTGCGTTTCATTGCTGTTATCAGTATAAAAATTCCAATAACAAAAAACAGTTGGACTGATTCGAAAAACAGAAAATACTGAAACAAAATCAAGTGCTTTTCCATCCATCCATCCGGCTTGTGACGCAACAGGTGCCACTACGTTGAACAACTGAAAACGGAAACTGCTGCTCGATCGCGTGGATTTCTGCTTAGATGCGACCTAGTCTTATGTGGCGCCAAGATTCTTGGCGTCTACATTCTGCCATGTTCACTTCACTGATGTGATGCCCAGGTCTCAAAGACATGGGTTTGACCACTACTGTGATGAGGAGTAAACATCCGACTTAACAAAGACCTGCTTATAGGAAACCTTCAAATATTTATTTACTTGTAAACCTGACAAAATCTACGGCAAGACTCAAGGGAAACTTTTTTCAATAGCCTTACACGTTACTATCAGTCTATCACAACTGACATCCTGCAGTTTTGACTTCATCGCAGGTTTGCATCAGTTTTATTATTTTTTCTTTGCAGTTTACGGCCATCAAAGTTTGCCACAAACAGTAAAAAATTTGGGGTTAAGTATGTAGTATAATATTATGAGATGTTTGTGATTGATGGGGCATAAAATCACGTTCTGAAGATGGTCTAGCCGTCCTAACCATGCAGTATATCTATGCACACATTAATAACACTACGTTTCTCTGTTTCATTGGTAAATGTAGACTGCACTATTGTAGCGGCTAACAATATCTCGTTTTTTTTCTGAAATCGTATGCTGCAAGTATGACGTCGACAGACATTCACTGACAAAACACAAGATATTTCTAGCATGACATCAGTCTTTTGACATCATACCGTTATAATTAAAAAAGTCGCAGACAATAAGTTGTTGTAAAACAGCGATTTAAAAATAAAAATTAAAAAACACAGTAACTTCTGGAGTCAAGTCCTGGTGTAATATTTGCTTGAATATTCTCCACAAGTGAATTGGACGCCTTCTGGTGATCAGGGCTAAGTCAGCGCGAGTCGGAGTCACTTTATCTTTTTTATAAAGTGGAGTGTTTAAAAGTTACAAAAAATATTGTAGTAAAATTAATAATCCGGTATATATGTTACTACTGTTGTAAAAGCCGGTGACAGTCACAATGAATATGGTCTCACCAAAACAAGGCAAAAGTAGTCGAAAAGAAATGAAAAATTTTTTATCTTGCTTTTGGCTGTTTCCAGATTTTATCGGAAAGAGTTTTCTAAAAAATTTCATGCAGCTTATAAAATTTCATCTCACTGTCGACAAGAGCAGCAATGCGAGGTTTACGCTGAAATTACGCAAAGTCTCAGACATAGTTCTGCTGAAACGTTATTACTCCGTTCTTCAAAAAAGTGTAACAAAAGTAAATATAGTGACCGGGCCCGTTTTCGAATTTTGAGCAGTTGATTTCTTTACTTACTGTTTGCCGTGCGCATCAAAATGGTAAGCCAAGCATTACGCTCTGTCACAGGGAGGTGGGACCACTGAGTTGACCAGGGGTGAAGAACAGAGGTGCCTTTATCAATTGTTGCTCTTGGTGTCAGAAAACGATGAACTAGTAAAGGCGCAGGGGGTGCTTGGTATACTCGGACACATTCAACAAGAAGTCCACGTGAATGATTTTTGGCTTTGTGATGCAGAATCAAGCCCTGCCCTTTCAGTGAATTCGATGCCCGCATGGAAAAACTGGAAAAACATATCAAACTATTAAAGATAGTCTTCATATGTTTGAAATGGTCAATGTTTAATGTATTTCTTGAATAAATAGAAAGATGCGTTTTCCGTTTATTTCGACGGTGGACTTGAAGTGTTTGGTGCAAGATAACTGTGAACAGGAAAGATTTTTCATAATTTGCCATTCTGTGTTCGGATAGGTCTGCTCGGTACCAAGCGTTTTTGAAGAGCAAGTGCAATCTTGAAGCAAGGCAGATGCAACGCGTGCCTGTGCACCTTGCTGCGCTCGCGCCAGAGAAGAAGCACCGTCTGCGCTTTATTTGTTTCGGATTGTTTTTCATTGATAATACTTTGCACCAACACTAGAACTTCAGCAAATAGAAGCGCGCGACGTTTGCCAAACATCTGCGCACTGGCCGCTCGTCTGATTAGTCTCAATGCAAGCATTTTTCACCCAAGTCCGTTCTGTTGCAAAACAACTTACAGGAGATTTTAGGTCGACGAGCCTTTCAAGCCACAGTCGTCAAATTTGCTTCGCAAAAGAGCAATGTGATCATCCCCGCCGTCTGCCAGATCTGAATTTGCAGCATACCACTTGCAGTCGTGTGCAACGACAACACAAGATAGGTTTAAACTTAGTCGTTCACCTGCTTGTTCAGATTAGACAGCTTTAGTTGATCGAGGAGAAAGTGGTGAAATTTTCGTTTGCCATGGTGTTGGCGAAGCTAGCGTATTTTGCAGAATTCTGTATTTGTGCATCAAAGCGATATAAGTTATTGCGACAAAAATTAAATCTAATTGCGCATCTGCAATGCGGCGCAGTAGTTTGATGCTTTCAAGCTAGATCGTAATTGCTGCGGAGCGAGAGTTAGGGGAGAGTGAAACCTTTGGTTTTTGGACTTATCTGCGATCCGTTGAACGACTAAAATAAAGTAAAGAAAGTGGATTTGTAGTTAATTTTTTTTGTGAAATAGGGAAGAGCTTGTTATGACGTGGTTACTGGCGATTGCTTGCGGGAAGAAATACTGTAGTGTATCATTTTATCCGAAATTGCTTTTATATGTGTGGTGATGTTTACAAAGCAATGCTGCAGCGCAGCTGACATGCCATTGAGCAGTAAATCAATAAAGTTAGTAGAACTATTTTCCATGCAAATGCAAGAGTCTTTAATGGAATTTCTAAGATTACTTTGAAGCCTGCGGAGGATCGCAACTATGAGTATTAAACAATTAAATTATTTGTTGCACACCTGTCAAAAGAATTGCAACTTACTTTTAAGATGTGCACTAGAAAAGTTCAGTGATGCTGCCAAGTTTTTAACTTTCTGAAGGTAATTTAAGTGCACGGAGAGTAGAAGTGCTAAATAGCCTGATAATAAAAAAAGCGGCCAAAGCAGTAGATGTAAACGACATTTTTTGTAGACGTCTCGGCAATTGCAAATGTACTGATAATGGTTGCAGCAGTAACCGAAACGTCTACAAAAATGTCGTTTACATCTATTGCTTTGGCCGTAATTTAAGTGCTTTTAGAACTAGTTACTCCACCATTGTGTTGCTCTGTGTACGAAGTATTTCACACCTCATGACGTGACGTACGAGATAAACAAAAACACTACTTTCGGTATGAGCGTTTATCAAACACCTTGCCAGAAAGAGTTTTCAAATTTTTTGGTGTTAGAGGACACACTGTACTTCCAACTTTCAACTGCTGGGAGTTGAGGGTATTAGGCCAATGGGGGTAGTTACCCACTAACATACTGTATAATCTATTCTTGATTTTGGCAGGTGCGCCGTCCGTACAGCAGTCAACAGACGTTTTGAGCTGGTGAAGTGATGTTAATTATAGTTGGCCTGTAATATCCTATTGCAGTGGTTTCTAAAGCTTCATAAACTTCGGAAGAGTTTTGAATAAAACAGTGAAGAGCTATCTCTTGTTGTTATTGTCGTGGTTCAGCATTTTTTATTTTCCTGTCGATCGCCTATTGGTCCTCGGTCGTTCACATTATTCACTGTACAAAAATGTTCGACAGAGAAAACCACTCGTATTTTGAAGATTGCAGTACGGAAAATTTCTCCGAAAGTTTGCAATACCACAACGTTCATCTGACCTCAGCCCGCCCCAACGATTGGCATTTTGCAACAGTGCAAGGCGGGAGAGGTAACAACGTTCTTGGTCAATCATATTCCTCATGCTATAATCGTGAAGCGTTTGTGGGTTGGGAACGACCAAAGGAAAACGCCTGCTTCATTGCGCAGCAAGGACACCTGACAAACGCCGCGCTCCCAAGGTTTAACTCAACTGCAACAAGAACAACGCAAAGTTACATCCAGCAACGCCCGCTTCGAACGCTCCAACTGGCTCCACCGGCTGAACTTGATGAACAGTTGTTCAGCGACAAGAGAACGGTCGAACAATCATCCTGCAGAACTAGTGGCGCTTGCAAAGACTTTTATGTGAAAGAACAACTTGCTATGACCTCAACGTTCTGTAGTCCAGGCAACTGTGGTAGTCGTTCGAAGACAAACATAAGAAAACGCGAAAGAAATTTGTCAATAGGTAGGGCTTTTCAAGAGCTTCGACAAAAGATACCCAATTTGCCTGAAAGCGCGAAACTTTCAAAGAAAACTGTTCTCCAACTGGCTTCGCAATACATTCGGCATCTAAAAGATCTCCTAAACAAAGAAGATTCAGAGGTAAGCCAAGCAAATCGCAATTTAGCACAACCGCGTTTGAAAGAAGCAAGCAGTAAACCTCTTGCCTATTTCGTTTTTGCACCTACCACAAATGTCCTTGAACGTTGTGTGACTGAGACACAGCAATGTCGCATTTCAGCTGTTTTCATTTACTGGTGTTGGGTAGATTTTTTGTTCGCGTAGGTAAACGTCCAGTAACCACATCCCCGCTGTATGCCTCCTGAATTAAGTATTCTAAAGCAAAAACTGCTGAAAAGACGCCGCACGAAAAAAATTATTTGCTAATTCCAAATTAAGAGAGTTGAGAAGAATATCGCTTGGTTTCAACTCTACAGCATGTCCTTTGTTTTATGACCATGGACAGCAGCCTGAGCCTCTACACATGCTTTTGTTTCGTTACGTCGTGACAACGAGCAAAGTGAATGGACACGAATGAAGGCAGGCAAAACAAAACGGCAAGAACACATAAAAGTGCCAGATACAGTAAGACACTGGTGAGTTGAGTTGAGTTGATTTTATTTGGCGATAATTAATATTCAGCTAGAAAAAACACAAATTAGTGCAAGGACGCCAGGGCATTGAAGGAACCGGAAGGTTGTCGAGTCGATGCCCCTCAGCAGTTAAATTAGTTTTGTTACTGTCCAGTTTCAACTCGTGGTGGTGCATATATGTGGGAAGGAGCTGCTAGATGATCAACACAGTTGCGCAGGGGGTGCTGGGTCGCAACCGGTCTCTCTCGGTGGATGGGTTGCTCAGATCCGCAAGGACCTGGGCGTGGCAGAGAAAGTATAAACCCAGCTAAAATGAAACTCTGCCCGGGTTGTCATAACCCTTTCGCATCTAGCAAGCTCTACAAATTGTTTGCAGTGTTTTTTGCATTTGGATGATGGTTGATTTGGTACTCTTGGGATCCAATCTGTAGAGGTGTTGCCTTCGAATTTCTTTGTTCGCCAGAAGTGATATGTGG
>Ga0210059_1014334_pt1 | contig 11733 bp, 5 predicted proteins | sample Ectturendosymbi2_FD_188042 | JGI IMG/M metagenome (GOLD analysis project Ga0210059, IMG submission 188042) | Ecteinascidia turbinata endosymbiont from Florida, USA - Sample 2 (SPAdes) (version 2) | ecosystem: Host-associated > Tunicates > Ascidians > Unclassified | place: Key West, Florida... | reverse complement strand
AGAGTTCTCAAATTCCTGCAGGTGCGGGTGCGGGCCGGGTTTAAATTTTGCAGGTGCGGGGCGGGAGCGGACACAAAATTTAAACCCGCGCAGGACTCTAGTATGTATAGGCCTAAATGAAATAATAGGCTTTCATCTTAGAGTGGTGTTTGGTTACGTTACATGGATTTTTTGCGAGCGTTTTTAAAAGCAAAGCTACTGATCAAATCACTGAAGGTTAGCGACCAGTGGCGTGCAAAGGTTCTGGTGATGTGCGGGGCAACTGCTTGATTGTATGCCCCCCTACCAAATTGTAGTATTGAGGTATTGAGCAGCAGCGTATGGTGGTCATTGTTACTGGATATACGCTGTTTGCAACGTCATAATATGACGTCATTTTTGCGTTTGCAAGCCAACGTTATGGCGAAGTTTGTTGACGCAATATGCATATTATTTTACACGCACTCTCCTTAGTCGTTGTACAATGTGTCACTGTAATGAACATAAATTATCAGCGCTTCAAGTTAGGAGACCGGAGAAAAACACAGCACTCAACGCTACCACGGATCAGTTTAAGTAGTAACTGCAAAAGTATCCGGCAACGCGTTAAAAGATGGGAGTAGAACCTAATTCTATGTCAGCACAGTTCACATTTGCAAAGCTGTAAGTCTGGGTGAATATCTTGTCGAATAGCAGTTGAGCATAGCAAAGATGGTATGCGGCTGGGATGGCGGACACCCAGGGTTGGCAGTTGAACACTTGCTAAACTACACAAGAATTTATAATGCGCGTAAAGTACGCAGAAAATTTTCCCTTTTTATTATATGGCTGTTAGCATATATGTAGAGCTACTGGGGGGACATAACAAATACGGGCTTATGTGAGCCGTTATGATCAATTCTTCTGAACTGCCAATTAATGACGAAGCTCGAAATGATGCACACATTGCAAGCACAGGTGTACGGCTCTATTAGCGCACACCCAGGATTGCCACATCAAAAAACATACTGGAAACTAGAGATGCATCAAAAATTCTGATCAATCAAGCAAGTTGAAATAGGACAATTTTGAAATTTGTCCCTGAAGATCAATTAAACGTCCATATATATCGTGATTTTCCCTTGATCGTACACTCTGGAACAAGTCACGTCACTGTCAGTTTGATTGGGTGTGTGCTGCACACCTAGAGTATAAGTCCCTGGTATTGAAGAATGTGAAAATTACTGGCATTTGAATATGCAAAAATTAGTGTTGGCAAAAAAACAAGTTCCGAAAAATTAAACTCATACATCATGTGTTAGCAGCTGTCCAATAGGAAAAATGTCCAGTTACAGCCTTTTACTTTTTGTAATGTCATTCTTTTGATCACCCTTTACCTTGGATGCCAAGGGACGTCGCCCCGTTTGCCCGTCTCTCTGCAAGCCACTGTTAGTGTCTCGACAATATCATTTTCAATGCTCGTCAGGGACAGAAGACTGAGCCGCTGTTGACACATGTAACTTCGAACCTCATATTTTATTCTTTTTAGTTTTGAAGAAGATCCCTCCCCACTGCAGTTTGATATTGCCATGGACAGATAAATGCGAACTGCAATGTGAACGTTTGGGAAGCTAATACACGACACTTTTGGGAATGCAAGTGTGATTAAATCCACTAACGCGACCACCCCGGCGCCAATAACACGACCAATTCAGTGCCGTCCAGTGGGTGGTCGAGCTAGCCGGGTTCCACTGCATAGGCCTATATATATCCAAATGACAGTTTTTGGGTAAATAAAATTTTCTTTAAAAATTATTTTCGGAAAAATCAGCTTTTCATGTCAGATTCCAGACCAAAATACACTAACTTAACCGCAAAGCTAACCCAACCAAAATTTAACCTAGCCTTACCTCTAATTAACAGCCCAGTTTGATATGTCCTAAATTTCTATGGTTAAAATAATATTTCTACTCATTGTACTTTGGTATTTCAGTCTTTCTGTTCACAATCAAGGACAAAGCAGTAAAACTATTAGTAAGAACAAGAGCATGCACTCACTTATCGATAACTGTTGTGAAACTCACTTTCACTTTTTGCGTATAGTTTTACGTTCATTCATAAGACATAACACTACTGAAATGTTTTTATTTTTCTATTGCACTTAGAATATAAAATGGCACTCAACAAAATAACTAAAAGCACATCTTACGACGTATTAAAATCGAATGAGTCACTGAGTTTAAGTCAGCAATCTTAGAGTGACATGAACGAAATGCAAACAGTACTTAGACGTGCTTGATACGGTTTATTCTTGTCAGGGCCGCAACCAACTAATATTTTCGGGAGGGGGGCAAAATGATGTAACTTGTTGCTGCACCATACAAATACATACGTTTGTGAAAATTTCTGGGAGGGGCAATTGCCCGATTGCCCCCCTTCTGGTTGCGGGCCTGATTCTTGTTATCAGTTAGCGTTTTAAGTATCTTTGATATCTGTTACCTTTCTGTTTATCATTGCGTTTATTCTGTTTTAAGTTAGTTATCAAGAATAGTACCAAAAAATTTGGATTCACATAAAAGTAAGGGAGATGTGGGATCTTTGACCAGGGTGGGCTCAATGACCATAGGCTATTTTTCGCCACCTAGTGAACGTGTGTTCTTGTGGTTTTGGTAGTGAAATTGAGATTGCTTTCTAGTCACCTGTATGTGTTTTAGAGGATTTATAGCTGTTAAATCAATTTTTATGGCCTAATTTTAATTTTGAAGAAAGAAAGTAAAATTTTGGTGCTTTCTTTTTTTTGTTTTTGCAAATGACAGGCAGCTTGTTTCGAGAGATTTTTTGCAAATGTGATATGCTCAAGGAAAGAGTTTTGAAACTGCAAGAGGTTGAAAATTGGTACTGTACACTTCTTTTGTTATGACACGTGATGCAAAATGGCATCGGAAGGGACCTTCGAACCATGCGAGAACGGGACCAATGGCCCGGCGGTTCAAAGGTCACTTAGCATATTGTTAATGTGTTCAGCATAGACATGCCTACTCTCAAAATTACAAAAAGCAAAAAACGATTTTTTTTATCAAGAAGGTCTCAATAAGGCGTTGAGCGATGTAATGGAGAATCAAATTAGTCTGCAAAAATTTTTCGTGTATAATAATATTGACTGAGTATGTTACGTGGATATAGGCCCAAAAACCCAAAAATAAGGTCGTGGTTCTGTGAGAAAACATTTGATGGCGTCTAGGCAGGTGCGTTGCTAAACGTATAAATAGGCATGCCATAATTTTGGGACTAAAAACCGGGACGCTTCAGAACAACGAGCCTTATCAGATAAATGTGGTTAATATATTTCTTGGAGTATGTAGCTATTTTCGCATCCTATAGTTAAGACACCAAGAAAAACTAAAATAATACATTTTACTAAGAAACAAAACAATGTTCAAGCATTGTAAATTTATACATTCACCCAATAATACTTTTCCGTAGACCAGCGCTCTTCAACCGGTGCGCACGGTGAACCCTAGGGTGCACCAAAGTATGCGTGGGGTACACCCTTAAGAAAGGGTTCACAAAGGTGCATCACAAACTTGTCACACTAAACAGATAATTTGTACAAAAACGTTCTGTTAGCAAAAATGAACCATTAACCAACCAATGACTTTCAGGATTTAACCGAGACTTTGCACAATCTGAAGTGTGGTGCATAAGCATCACACCATATCAAGCTAATTGTAATTAGATGATTACTTGTGATTCATAACCAACAGGCAATAAGTCATTATCAATTGAATTATGTAGCTGAGTTACTGAATTAGGGGACTTGCTTATTCAGACCCGGGTACTTACAGACATGGGAGCAATCAGGTGTGGGACACGGGGGAAGTGCCAGTAAATAGGGTGCATGAGTTTAAGTGTTTAAGTTAATAGGGTGCATGAGTTCGTCAAAATATCTTTAAGTGTGCACTGCAACAAAAAAGGTTGAAGAGAACTGCCGTAGACAATATTTTCTTCCTGATTTGATTGGCGGTTCCTGATTTGATCCTGATTGGCGGTGGTAGCTTTTACAGTGTACTGTATTGTGTATTGTTCACACATTACTCTTTTTTACCGACTTAGAATTTGGGGCCCCCTAAATGGTGGGGCCCCTGCTTGTAGCCCAGTCAGCACCCCCCTTAATCCACCATTGGGCATGTGGCTTGACCAACGGTCATATTGAGATTTGTGGAACCCCGTTGGAAGACCCTGATGTTATCAACACGGAATTTCATTAGGTGAATAAAACCAAATTCCATGAATAATTGAGATATAAATTTTTGACGAAGATTTATCGAAAAGATTTATCGCGTTCGTCAAAATATCTTTAAAGGCGCACCGCAACATAAAAGGTTGAAGAGAACTGCCGTAGACAATATTTTCTTCAAAAAGTCTTTGTTCGATTTATTTTCACGCAGAAATCACAGCAGGAAAAATCAGTATTAATTGGCTTTCACAGATGATAAGGGCTTTCACATTCTGCTTCTGTTATCACTTCAGACCACATGCTATTCATATTGGCTGACTGGATGCCAAACCGGGACTTTTTGGTTGACTGACCGGGACGCCGAGACAAAGCTTTTAAACCGGGACTGTCCCGGCTGAAACGGGACGTATGGTATGCCTACGTATAAACTGACTTTCGCTGATATTCGCTATCCACTTCCCAAGTTATACGAAGCATCTTAGTGCAGTATATCTGAAGCAATCATCTAACACAGTAATACGGAGCATCTAAGCAGAGGTTTTCCCTCACAGTCGAAGACATGCCAAAGATGTGTATAAAATTGTGAGGCGTCAGCTATCCGTATCTAGCGATGCGAGCGATGTTATAAACTCAATGCAATAAGACAATGACACATTACTCCTACAGAGCCGGAAATTGGTTGTGTGTTGAGCGGATCTTCGGACCAATTGATTGAGGCAGGTTGTTACTGCATTGTAAATGTTTATTCCAATTATGGAAATTTCAAAATGCTTCTAGAAATGGTGCTAAGGGGACCTGATGATGATGATGACTTTGAAATTAAATTTCTGAAAAGATTTAACAAACTTGGAAACGGCTTTGTGTTTCCAGACAGAAGTTTGTCACTGACAGAAGATGGGAAATCGTAAGTGTGCTATCAGAGCCATCATGTGTTGTAGCCCACAAAGCGCCTTTCTGATGTTTCGAGATTTGATGCCGATTTATCTCATTATAGAATTTAAAGGTGTTTGAGACTGAGAAACAGATGCAAGTTGTTTCAATCAACCCAGGGTGACAGTTCAGTTCGTATCTCTGTAGTTACATCGTAGCCCGCTTCATTTTATTACTTACATCCCTTCGTTGCAAATCGTTACATTGTATAAATTGCGTTGCAACGAGAAATCTTTCATTAGGCTATGTTGAAATCTCCGTTTTTCGAAGAATTCGCTGTATTGGACTTGAATATGACAGGATTCTCAGAGGTGGTTCAAAGGTCCCACACCGGTGGTTCATTGATCCCATACATGTGGGACCAACGAGCCGAAAAAATTTTTTTTTCATATGGGATTTTCAGCCACTTCTTGACATTAAATCCTACTGATTTTTTTGATCTGGGTAGAGGGACAGATGATTGTTATTCCTGCTATATTTTAGAGATTTGCCAGCTAAACTTTGCGACTTATGACATGAAACGTAAAAAGTGGCTCATTGGTCCCACATCTCCCCTATGTGTTAAAATGTCTAAGCTTGTATCTTGGAAGTAAATAGTATCAGAATTGGTATCAAAGTACCACCTCTGGTAGTCCTGCCTTATAACACCATGATTTATTATCCTTAGCTAAAATCTACCTACTTTCACCATTGTTAAGAGACATGACACCACCTAACAAGTTCCCAACATCCTTCGGGGCTGTTTGCAGGGCCGATCTGCCCATTCGAAACGGAAATAAGACAAGCGGGTGTAATACCTTATCTTTTTAGACCTTGGAGTACTAATTTGCTAGTGAGTGTCGGCCAGACCACACGCCAAATAATCAACTACTTTTACGTCAACGAAGCATTTTCAATGAGTGAGCACAGAGCGCCTACTTGTCAATCCTGATTGGCGGTGGTAGCTTTTACAGTGTACTGTATTGTTCACACATTACTCTTTTTTACCGACTTAGAAATTGGGGGTCCCCTAAATGGTGGGGCCCCTGGCTGTAGCCCAGTCAGCACCCCCCTTAATCCACCACTGGGCATGTGGCTTGACCAACGGTCATGTTGAGATTTGTGGAACCTCGTTGGAAGACCCTGACGTTATCAATACGGAATCTGATTAGGTGAATAAAACCAAATTCCATGAATAATTGAGATACAAAATTTTGACGAAGATTTATCGAACTGATTATATACCGGCAATTGACACTATGGCACCACAGTTTGCTGGAGGCCCTCTTGGATCTCTGAGCCCTAGGCCTAAGCCTACATAGCCTATTGGTAAATCAGACCCTGCCGGTGATTGCTGTTTTTTGGCTGATTTTCTCATGGCAAGAGTGCTGATTGTAAAAAACTGCCAGATTGACATACTCAAGTAAGTTTGGTATATTCTTTTAGTTTTGTATATTTGATATATTTCATTTTCCATTCTACTTGAGACACACCAAGGCGAATGAAAATATTAACGTGTAAAATCGTACAGATGTAGCAGACAGAAAATTGTCTACTACAAATAAAACATTATACTTCAAAAGAAGAAACAGAATTCAAGCCTGGAGCAACAGAAATAAAGGCTAAAGAAACTTCAAATGCAAACTGAAGCTAACCAAGCGTGAAACACGTGATGGACACGCCCTTCTCTCAACAGCCTGCTGAGGATACTGACAATTTAACCTTGAAAAACAATGGCGGCGTTACCTAGCAATATGACGCAGTATCCTGTACGTTGTACTACGCGCATGATTTTAGGGACTTTCCATTGAACTTGGGTACAAATAGGCTGATTTTTCCAGTCGAAAACAGTTCGTTTGTCGATTTCGGCGAGTGATCTCCTTCGGTAGTTTAAACCACTTTGGTTTTGCTGCAGATGTAAAACGAAACTCTGCCTTGCAGCCAAGCTAAAGCTCGAACGGTTTGGTTGTGAGTGCTGTTGGAGCCTCGCGGTGGGTCACTGCTGGCTTCAATAGCTTGAGTTTCTGACTGAAAACAAAGTCACTTAGACCAACTTATTTTCAGTCAAACACGGGTGGCATGCCCGGATAAATTCTTGTCACTCTGGAAGATAAAATTGGCTTGTCCGAATAAAATTATACCACTCTGAAATGTAAATTGGAAATGACAAACTAAACGGTTTCAAAACGTTCCCAGCTAAAACTACCATTGTTAACATTAAAACGTTGCAACACTAAAAAATGAGAGGCGTTGGAATCGTGACAGTAATTTCGGAAACTGACAAAAAAAATTTTTGACTAACGAAAATCTTTACATAGGAAACGCTTGTGACGATTACACTTATCCAAAAACATGATCCCCAACTGCAAGCCATCCATTAGACGATAAGTTAGCGTAACGATTGGCTTCAAACTGGAAAGTACTTCAGGACTTAATATAATCTTGTTGGTTGTGAGAATGGTCTCAAGATTTGTTTTGTGTCTGTGAACCTGATTCGAGAGAGCCTGATTGACTTCATGCATTGTATAATTGGTAAGTGTTTTAATTTACAGTCTATGAATGTTTTATTTTCAATAAAAAATGATTTCATCAGTATGTTGTTATTTTAAAACAATATTTGCTAGCCCTCTGAAGCCTATTAGGGAGATCAAGCAAGCTAGACTTGTGAACATCGTCCTTGATGCAGTTAAAAAGCGAACCCATGAACCAGAAAAATTGCTGCATCTAAATGCATTCTTTTGGTTTCAAATGTAGATCAAAAGATTTTTTATACAGAAGCCAGAGATGGAGCCGGAGCCATGTTATGAAATAAGAGATCGAACTCCGGAGCTGGAGCCACACTCCTAAAAACCAAGAGCCCCGAACTTGGAACCGGAGCCATGTTAATGAAACGAAAAGCTCCGGAGCCAGAGCCGTGTCATTTTTACGACGACTCCGCAGCCCTGGTATTTACATCAATGCGTGATTTGCAATGAGTTAGTGAGAAACGGTGGAGCTTTGTGCAGACTCGACTTGTTACTGTCAATGATCTCCACCGGATGACCGATAACTTGGTTTATGGACAAGAAATTGCACCGATTATATCAAATGACTCGAAGCTTCACTGAACATCTAACGCAATGTCTCTTTAGTATGGCTCTAATATGTACATATGGCTAAATATCTGGCTGGAGATAGCACAAGACAACAGATTTCACTTCATCGTTAGTCTAAGTCAGGGGTCTCAAACTCAAATTGCTTCGGGTGCCAAATGAGGACTAACAAAGTAACCTGAGGGGCCGCATAAAGACTACCCGATGGCCGCATTATGATGCTGACGTAACAATGGCCATACCTGCAACTTACTAGAAATATCTTATTTCCTGCGAAAGGTGTCAGGAGTCACAGCCAAATCATTTCTCGTCGTCTCTATGTTTGTTTAAAAGGAACTTGCTCACTTGCTAGCCGAGCACTTTTAACACCGGCGAATGAACTAAATTACGTAAATGTTAGTTATTTCAAAATTCCCAATAAACACCGCGGGCCGCACGAAACGACCTCGCGGGCCACCTGTGGCCCGCAAACCGCATGTTTGAGACCCTGGCCTTAGTGGGTCTGGCTTATGAAAAACCTGAATAAGTTTTCAATTTCAATAATGAGCAGAAACAGGGAAAATGTTGGAGGCTGCTGAAAATTTTCTATTAAAAACGCTAACTTTTGTTGCAGTTGACTGCATCGCCTTGAACTACTGAGGCAAACACAAGAGAAAGATGGCAATTCGGGGCATTAACTAACAGGAAAGCAACCAGTAGCAATAGAGATCCTCACTGAGTTCACTCTGCTACTACTAGCAGGGATGTGGAAGCGGAAGTGTGGAAGCGGTCCTTTTTCTGTGGAAGCGGAAGCGCGAAAATTCTACCGCTTCCGCTTCCACATAGGTTATTGGACTTGAAGAGTAACTTAGTGAAAAATTTTGCCCATTTCCCAATGTGGATTAAACGGTGAAGTTGCACTATAAGTCTGAATGAACGTGCGATATCAGTAGCGCGAGAGAACGAGACAAAGCATAACTGGCATCCATGGCATTCTTCATAGAAGGCCAAGTAATCGTGCAGCTTACCGATTTTATCGGAGGCTGACTTTTCAAACCTGGCTGCTGTCTACAAAAATGGTAACAGTTTGAAAGTACAGCAATCTCCTGGTTATGTTCGCAACTTGAATCTGAGCTGTTTGTGCGAACTTATGTGGTAGGTGCGAACTTAGTAGCTGTGCTTTTAACTGCCTTAGCAAACAGATGCTGATCATTAGGGCTAATGTTTGGAGACTGATTGATGATTTGACTGAAACTAACTATTCTTTTCAGCAAGGCATATAGTATTCACTTACATTATGTTATTCACTTCACAAACAATGTTAGGCAAAGCCAAACGTTTAATTAAGTCATTTTGAGTCAAATCATCCAACTTAGCCAAGTTAACGAAACATCGCATGACAGTACGGAGTGAGGCTGCTGTAGGAAAGTCTGTGCGAAGCGGGAAGTTATGTGCAAACGTTATTTGTCCTAATGTCTGAAGACACACACAAAAAAGTTAGTGCGTCTGACTTCAGATTAACAGAGCTGGATAGTAAGGTATTTCTTTGGATTGATAACATGCATCGAGCAAACTGCCCCTTCCACCTTCACTAACCATTTTGAAAGCAAACGAACTTGCTGAACAATTATATGAAATCGTGAACTTTAGCAACATAATGTTTCGTGTTCGACATTTTTTATGACCAGTTGTCAGCGTCACGTTTGATTTGCTGTAAATAGCAATAAATTGCTGAAAAAACTGAATCCAGATTTTTTCATAAATTTGTGCGAACTTAACTGGGATGTGGACTTGACTTAGATATTACTGTGCATATGTGTTTGCCAACTCAGTCTAAAATACTTTTAGCATTTTATTAAAGATGTAAAAAGTTTGTCCAAACCTTGCGTTCTAGAATTTTGCTCAAAGCATTATTATGACGTAGTAATGTATGACAATGAAAGCGCTTTGAAGAAACCTTAAAGGGTACTCTATGCAATTTAGCGTGATATTTGTTAGGCTAAGGCAGTGGTTTTCAAACTGTGGTACGCGAGGGCTTTTCAGGTGGTACGCGAGCAACTTTCCTGTCGTATTCGAAAAGCTTTGTTAATTCGTTTCTGTGTTATAATTCGTTCGTGTGTTATGCTAATGTTGCTAATTCGTTTATGTGCTATATTTATCTGAAGTACATTTGAGCAAATTACGTTCTTCTGAAACCAGGCGTGTACACTTCAACATTAAAAAAACATCAAGTGGTACACGATCTCAAAAAGTTTGAGAACTACTGGGCTAAGGTCAGGTTGTTGTAAGTGCTGTTTGTATTGATAGGTGTTGAAGACAGTTTTCTAGGTTGTATTTAGAGATAGACCGATATTTGGGTTTTGCCGACATATCGGTATCGGCCAAAACGGCCGATTTCATCGGCTTCAGTAGATGTTGACAAAACGCTGTTATATTCCTCACGTATCGAGACACCTTGCGCAAGAAAGCACAATGAACCAAGTCAGGAAAGTTATCTTGCAGCAACGCTAGCAGGTGCGGTTTCGTAAAAAAGCAGACAAGATGAACCATGGTGCACGCGTCGGCCGTCGCAGCCAAAACAAAAAAAACATCATCATCAATTAGATTAATTGAAAACCACAGCAAAATATCGAAATTGCTACAATTTGAAATGTTTTAGCTAATAAATCCCATTTTTTGAAGTTTATGGAAAAAAACGTAAGGCATAAAATACATTGTATTTTTGATAATGAAGAAGAAAACAAGATTTAAAAATTTTGGAAATATCGGTATCGGCTATCGTTCCATGAATGGCCGATATATCGGTATCGGCCCCAAAAAAGTCATATCGGTCGATCTCTTGTTGTTTTTTTGTAAGAGCAGAGTAGCAGTACCGTGCTGACAGATACTAATTTTATGTCACCTTGCCCGAATTACTTGACAAAATGGATCTTCACGGGCGAGATGTATCCCCGTTTTACAATGATTTTAAGCGAGTCGATAGTAGACCCTACCGTGTTTGAGCATAACTCAGTCAAATATTCTCCATTCTCAACTACACAACACCTCAACCCCATGGTCAGGTATTGGAGTCAAGTTAGAATATGTTATGTGTGAGCATTGGTTTATTGAATCTTTCCACGGAAATATCGAACAGAACTTCAACCATATGATACGTAACACATTTCGTCATATCTTCAAACTAGTTGCTATCAAGCAAAGTCTCTTAATGGATGTCATATCCAAGCCAGAGTCGCGATTCAATCATGAATGCCTGCCTTGCGAAAATGCAGTCCTTGATATAGGCGAATTCGATATTGCACTGAAATGCTACAGTTTATTCACGCGAAGTACAATTCCCTTAAAACCAGGGCTGTGGAGTCGGAAGTCCCGTCATCCGACTCCGACTCCTGGCAATTTCGATTATCCGACTCCGACTCCGGCCCGACTCAGACCTTCAGCTGTATTAGTTACTTACTTAAAGTGATAATTCTTTTCAGATGAATTCATAAACCCTACTTGCACTTTCCAGGAATACGGAAACTTGTTTTAAATCGATGTAAATGCACGTTCATCTCT
>Ga0210059_1014333_pt1 | contig 11733 bp, 9 predicted proteins | sample Ectturendosymbi2_FD_188042 | JGI IMG/M metagenome (GOLD analysis project Ga0210059, IMG submission 188042) | Ecteinascidia turbinata endosymbiont from Florida, USA - Sample 2 (SPAdes) (version 2) | ecosystem: Host-associated > Tunicates > Ascidians > Unclassified | place: Key West, Florida... | reverse complement strand
CGGGCAGTAAGTCTCTGGGGTACGCATTTAAACCTGCCACGAGTTCGCTTTAAACGCTGCGGTGGGAGTAAGCAAGCTGTGTTGAGAGAAAAGCTAGCTCACAAAGCGGAAGACAACATCGGATTGAGTCAAACAACACAAAGCATCGTAATAATTATTTCACATAGGGGAGGATCATGTTCTGAATGTAGATTTGCGCGTCAATTAGGTGATAACATTTATTTTCACAGATATCCAGAAAAGTATGTACTTTCCACGATGGGTGTAAGCAAGGAATCGATCAGCAAATTTTTAATAGGAAATCGATTTCACGTAAAATTACGCATCCTCGGTCCTGAAAATTGCAAGCAAAGCTTACAGGTGAAAAGTTGAAAGGCTGAAGTAACAGCAGAGAAAAAACAAACTCAAGACTACAATTAAAATTTCGTAATACAAGCTCATAAATCATGACATCTTAACAAACTGACTGACGTCAAGAATACAAGTGGCGACAAAAAACTGACTCATGAAATAAGTGTTTCTTATTTTTTGGTATAGCGCTCTTTGTTTCTTATTTTTTTGTAAGGCGCCCTTTCCACATAAGCAGGTCTCCAATGTATTGACAGCTGTCTTGACAAAATTCGTTCGGGCAGTTTTTGCAAAATTCTGCACTGATAGGTTTCAGTATGAATTCAAGCGTTCAAAGCGAACTCGTGGCAGGTTTAAATGCGTACCCCAGAGACTTACTACCCGCACGTGGCTTACCATTTTTCTCTACCGTTGTTAGTCATTTCACCAAAAGTTAGTTTTAGTTGGAGAAATTTTTCAGCCATTAGCATCAACTAGTTAAGTGTTTCAGTCATTTATTCATTTGAGTAAACGTCTTTTTAATATTTGAGCAAAGACTTATTTCATGAGTCAGTTTTTTTGTCGCCACTTGTATTCTTGACGTTAGGCAGTTCGTTAAGATGTGATTTATGAGCTTGTGTTACGAAATTTCGATTGTAGTCTCGAGTTTGTTTTTTCTCTGCTGTTACTTCAGCCTTTCAGCTTTTCATCTGTAAGCTTTGCTTGCAATTTTCAGGACTGAGGATGCGCAATTTTACGTGAAATCGATTTCCTATTAAAAATTTGCTGATCGATTCCTTGCTTACACCCATCGTGGAAAGTACATTCTTGAATAGAGATATGTGCAAGTTTGAATCATCGCGAAAAGACGAAAGCAGATGGCAGTCGACTGATTCCTCGAAAGCATACAGAAACACTAGTGCTTTTAAGTGTTTTCTGAATGTAACACAATATAACAGCATCTGAGGTTTAAGGAACGCCAGCTCCCAACCCGAAATGCTGCTTTGTCACATTGTTCCACGAATACACAGAAATAATTTATGGTTACCGCAGACTCACTACGAGTAGACAGCAAAATAAAGTTCGGTAATGGACGACATACAAACGCCAGGGTTGATGATTGCAACATTTAAAGTGACTATACATTTACTTGGATAAAGCTTAGTTTTGCGGCTACGTAAGAGATGTTTGGATGTGAAAGAGTGGTTGGAAATGCCTGAGTAATCCAAACATAAACCAACTTAGCTAGGCCGATGCTGTTAATTCTATTTTTTTAAATACGAACCAACTGTGCGTTTGATTTTTTTGGTCACCTATTCTATTCAGAGCCGCCTTCTCAAGATTTGTTTGAACGTAGTATGTAGGCTTGTTTCATAAAGGGTAATTTTGGTCACATTTGCTTGAAGCTTATCTTGCTAAAGCTTATTTTTTCTATAAAAGCTTCGTGAAGCTTGTAAAACTGAGGATGCGTAGTATTACGTGAAATCGATTTCTTATTAAAAGATTTGCAGATCGATTCCTTGCTTACCCCTTTTGTGGAGAGTACTTGAAAGTTTGATCATAGTTTTAGTGTGAGTCGTATCTACCACAACGTAAACGGTGTTTTCACGATCGAAAATCGTTTGGGAAAATTGCAGCCTCGTTTTGCCTGCATTCGTATTGTCTTCTTGCGTTTGTTTGTGTCATGCGATCCAGCCATTCATTGTTATTAAATGGAAACGAACACAGTTAGTGAAAGTGGGTGGTCGTTTCCACAACAACCACGTGACGCTCGCGACACACAATAATAATCGGATTTTCTCAGCGAAAGAAAAGTCACCTCGAGCAGAACCTTTAATGTTAAGTTGTTTATTGTAAGTGGATCAGAACAACTTGCATGCGTATTTTGATTAGCTCAGAACAACTTTCATTTGCATTGCTATCAGTGTTCCGCTAAATGGGTGTACGCCGCATGATAGTTTCTGTTTGGCTGACGCAAACAATCTAATGGTAAACAGCAGACACGGCTTTACGTTTGAATGTTCCCAAACATAAAGAAGGCTCAAAGTCTTTCATAAAATAATCTTCCAGCTACATTTAGGTGACTGACATCTCAGTATGAAGAGTAAACGGCTCTTTGCGAAAAATGAATTAAAACAAAGCGGTATCTTTCTATATTTTGAAAGATTTTGAAAATACTACATCTTTTAGTTTTTTTTTAATTGCATGCAAACTCATTTTACTACGAAATTTCCACTGGTTTTATTGCCAACAGCGAAATTTCCACAGGAAGTTTCAGGATGACAACACTATCATTCGCTGAACACGAATGCGGCGTTTCCATTAGTGCCTGTAAAAGTAGTCTGTAGATAAACCTAGGTCGGAAGAGATATTAAGAAACGTTGTAGATGCATGGTGTTTCTACAAAATAGAGAATCTCCGCTGAAAACGCTTTTTGTAGGAGAACAGAGTGAATTATATTTCAAGATATTGCTTTGATATATATATTGTTTACTACATATATTGCTTTGATATTCACGAAACGGCAACCTTACATCAGGTCCTAAACCAGGGAGAGCAATCGGGCAATTGACTCCCGAAATTTTCAAAAACATGTTTAGTTGTTTGGTACAACAAAAATCATCCCCTCCCGAAATATCACCTGGTTGCGGCCCTACCTCCAGCTGATAGATAGCAAACATTCGCCTTTAAATGCGATGGCCGTAAATGTCATTCAGTATATACTGAAGACCGTTGTATCATTGCTTTAAATTGTTTAGGTGCTAGTCATTATTGCATAATGTTTTGGCGTTGAAACCCGTACCTACCTTCAGCCTGAACAATCCGAAATAACCAAGAAAACCTCATTAAGTCTTAATTAAATGCTTGTAATGATTTGCCAGCTGGGACAATACACTGGGTAGGTCTTCAAACGATCCATAGGCTAGCTTCAAATTGAACACCCCAGTTTTGTGTTTTTTCAAAACAACGCGAAACAAAGATTTCAAGTAAATTGCTACACACGAAGTTTGCCAAATATTTTTGCATTGTTACGAACTATGATGAAGCAAAACGATTCGAACAGTAGAAGTATAATTGTCCAAATTAAAGCAATATTTCCACTACGAATCGCCTGGTGATTACTTTTAAGTGTCCGTTATCGCTGCAGGCCTGGATAAGACGCTACGTGAGGCCACAAGCTGACGATCGTGCGCTTGTGCTTGGCGTGGTGGCATTGAACGTGATCGCTGCCATGGTTCAGGAATGTTTGACGCTTGTTTCAGAACACGTGACGCCGCAGCGCGTTTCATTTTCCAAGATAGACTCTGTGTAAGCATCCACAAAAAGGAATAAGATCGTTGTTTTGAAACAACAAAGAGTGCATTTTTTATGAACGCATTGAAAATTCCTTTATTTTGTCCTCTCCACGCGACTCGTCTCGCTTATGCGTATGAACAGTTCTGATTAATTGTTGAGCAAATAAAACTGACTCGCGAAACTCTTTTTGTACAATAGGCGTCGAAAGTGGTAAGAATTCTTTTTGAAACAATCGATTTCACGGGTATCGTCATCGAGATCCTCCACTTGAGATTGAAGATCATATTACTGATACAGGAAATACGCCAAGTGATGAGTCTGGCCTGCAAAGGATTGTCGTCAACAGATATGTGACGTCGTTAAGAGGATTTGCAGCAAGCGAGAGATTTAATCGCTGTTGCGACGGCGTGCCGGCTTTTAGTTCCGACAGGATGCGAGCGACAAACTTGAAAACAGCTTTTGGGTTTAGGAAAAAGGAGTCAGAAATGTTTAAAAAAAAACGAACAGTTTTTTTCTGGCTTGCGGTGCTGTGCGTAGGAAACGACTGACTTCTCCAGACGCAATAAACAGGGCACTTAACGATTTTGTGCTGGAGGCTGTCAGCTGAACCAAGGCACTTGTCGATTATGCTGGACGTTGTAGATGAAGTACTTATCAAATATTTATCAAAAGGAACCTACAGGCTGAGAAGGTGTTAAACTGGCTCAACGGTTGATCTTTCTCGCTGCATTATGCATTCGAGGTCCAACAAGAGGCACGTGACGTTTGGAGGTCTTTACCTGTCGCTGCTGAACGTGAGTTTGTGTTAAATACTAGATTATCATCTCAATTGCAAATCAGTCGGTATAATTCAGCACGTCAGACAGGAAAATGACCAATGTGAAGGAAGGTGACGATGTAGGTTACAACCACCTCTTACTGCCTCTGGAGAGTTAGCTTGTTCCTCCAAACCATTCCGTAAACAGCTCAGCGCAATATCGGTTTAGGTTGTGTCGTCTGCAGAAACAGAGGCCTGTTAATTGAAAGTAGTAGTAAATTTAGGTTACAGAAAACAAGAAATGCTGTGGCATCAACACTGCTTTTTCTAATTGTAAAAACAGATTGTAGCAAAGTGTTTACTTCAATCTGCCTTGCGTCATGTATGTATACTGTATAGTTTCATGATGCCCTTATATATTGTCAGTGGAACAAAATCGTAAGCCATTGGACAATGTCTTTGCTGAAAAGATAGCTAGCAATAATTTTTACTTTCAGTGTTGTGTCTAGGTTCCAAGGTGTAATGTTGCACTGCCGTCAGTGTGGTTTCTCATGCTCACTGATTTTTATCTTGTCAAGCAAAGAATAAATCTGGGGTGTTCAGCTCGAATGGACATACGTGCCAAAGTTTTTTTTTTATATAATTTCATCTCGACCCATACCATGTTCAAATAATTATTGGCATTGCAAACGAACTTCCTTGTCATCAAACCAGACAGCAACACTGTAATAAGCTACTTAGCTATAGTCTCTGTCAGCAGTTAAACGTGTGTGATTAAACTTCTTGATTTGAATTACTGTAACATAAACATAAATTATCGTGATTTGCGCCGAATAGAAAAATCAACTTTTACCTTAAGCTAGACGTCACCTGTCATTCACGAACTTAGCTGGTGCCACACTGGACACGCGTGGCCTGTGTTTACACCCCTAGAATAAAATATGGTGCAAATAATGAAGGTGGTCGACCTTAGCACCCGGCTGTTACTCAAACATAGCATGGTCCGCTAAAGACTGCCGACCAGTAATTTAAGAGAATCATGTAGAAAAAGTTATTTGTTCAAAAATTTCTGGGGTTACCCAGGCCGTCATGGACACAAGGCGACGATGTGGCTTGGCATGTTCCATTATTACCGTAGTTATTTTCATCGCTGGTACAACAAAAATGAAAAGATGCCCAATGACCTAACATTTCTAAGCTGACATGTTCAGCTTCCGGAGTTACATGAAAAACCATAGATAGTTTTGAATTGGTGTAATGTTGCCGAGCTTCTAGCATAAAAAATATGTTTTTATCGTATGAGTAATAATCGTTTAACCCAGGGTCTCTTGTCGCTGCCACTGGGCCAGCACAATAATCACAGTGCATTAATAACGAAATGCCGCGGTTCGTTATTAAAAATTAGCAATGGTCAAAAACATGGAACTGGAGATTTGCGACTCATAAACATAGGTTGTTGTCTGCACCAATGTAATGTCATTATAGGATACTGGTCACCAACACGGTGACAGCAGGCACCGGGTCGCCCGCGGGCCCGTTTCAAAAATAGCATTGGCATGATTAGTGTCTTCACGTAGATGAATATCTTAATAACAAAGTGAATTGAGCAATTTCTTTTAGAAGTGTGCATCAAACTGGTAGCCTTTAGCATTAATCGGTATAGGCCATACTTATAAACGAAATTAATTCTTGCAATGGAATCTTCACGTTTTTCTCAAGGTCTTGTGGTGCTTGCAGTGGGACCGAAACGGTCTCTCAAAACACCGTCAAAAACACTGGTCATAATTGTAAAAATGTCAGTCCAGTGCTGGCCAAGAAACACGTCAGCACATGACAACTTTCCGGTTTTTGTTTCAGGTTGTAATGATTTTAAATGAGTAGTACCACAACAGAAATTTAGCATCCCACCGGGTTTCCAATTCATTGCAATGACAAAATAAGCTAGCACAAACTTCATGAAAAAAGAAGCAGTGTTTGTTGGCAAACTTTTCATACGCATAAATTACTATTGCACTAGCTTCAAAGGTTTAACATGAATTATTTCGCTTTTTATACGCCGTGACTCGTTTTTCCTTGTTGACGATTTACATGAAGGTTGTGGCCTGTGATGCAAATTTTAACCAATTTTTGTCTATTTTTATATATCTTGAAGTCTTTCTATGAATTGTTCGAATTTATTTTGTTATTCTTCAAGCAGCAGATTTTAGAACAAATAACTTTACTTGGCAAGGTAAAAAGTGTGTAAATGGCACTTAATACAGGTTTTCAGTTAAATTTACTACAATGTGCTTACAAAGCTTGTTTTCACGCGGTAAAAGCGGAGTTGTTAATTTGCACAAACTCCGGAACAGATAATATTAAGGGTAATGACGCGATACCCACAAGCACAAACTGAAAATACCAAATGAAACAAAACAAGCTTGAGTTACGCCAAAAATATTCTGTATATGTTTTCGATTTGCAACGAAAGAGCTGAAGTGCATGCTTGCCGGTGTTAACGCACTTAACAAGAATTTTTGTTGTCACCTGTTCCTTGTTGAGTACACAGCGACATCAAGAGGAAGAATTCATAAAAACTCAAGCGGTAACCTGCTGATCATGTAGTGTATCTCTGTCCCGTCGCTACGGGGGGGCTTTAGGGGTCGTAGCCCCCCTCAAACAAAGCTCCAAGACCCTGAATTATGAAGCGCTATAAATTGGTGGAGTTTTTATCAAATTTCAGAATGTAAAGCCCCCCTGAACAGCCCCACTATTGAAAACTTTCTGACGACGGTGCTCTGATGCATCTACAAGTATTTCCTAAGCACAAAACCTTGAAGTGGTGACTTTGCATATCCTGGAACGATGTCCCTTAGGCATGCTTCATGCAGATGGAAGGTTTCAAGGGCGGAACCATGATTTCGTGTTGGGGACTCAGACCGCCAAGTGACATAATTTAAATGTACAATGTGAGACCCAAAGTCGTTAGGGGTAAAGTGACGATGGACCCTCACTTCTCAAACTTTGTCCCCGAAATTTTCTTCAGGTGCCGACATAGGTGAGGTGATAAAGTATTTCAGACCATCATGAAAAACAAACGAATAAACAAATTTTTAACAGATGCATAAAATAAATTAATGAGCTGTATGAAATTTTTTCTGGGAAATCTGCACCAACCAATGTAATTCTGCATTCTCTCACAAGCTTTTCAAAATTACCAAATAATCTGCATCCACCGTGAACTCAAATTTTTGTCGATCTTCATCACAACGTTTTGGCTATATTTCCGTCAATACGTTTGCATAACCTGCTCATTTACCTTGCTAGTTGCTTTCTACTTGATTTTCTGTGTCTGCGGAAGCGTTAAAATAACATTTAGCTATTGATTCAGTATTCGCCGTAACACCCTGACGAAACAATAACGAAAGAGTAGACCTGGTACAGATAGGGGCGGACCCAGCCAGTAAAGCTAGGGTAGATGGGCGATTTACGTAGTATTTGGGTAGTCAAGCCTCATTACGGCTTCCTACTACAGGAGAGATGCAGTATACTTCACAAGACTGCTGTGACAAAACAACGGACGGCAAAATGACTTTATATCGCGAATATTTTCTTCGAATTGTGCAAATCATGGTGAATAAAGTTACTTTCGTAAGATGGGGGGGCGTCGGGGCGATCGCTCCAATCGCCCTCCCCTGGATCCGCCCCTGGATGCAAAATCATACCTCAGTTTTCTGAACCTCAGCTGCACACTACATGCTGCAAAAGTAGATATGTAGCTCGTACAACCATTTCTTTGTTTCGCGCAACACAGCAGCATGGCATGAGCTTCCGTTTGTCAGAAAGCAATGGAAAGTAGGTAAGCCAGTGCTTCTTAACCCGGCGAATGGTTCACTCCAGGGTGAATAAAATTTTTTCAAGGGTGAATGATAGAAGAGGGGTGAATGAAGTGTAAATGGGTTTTTTGTTGCTAAGTTTTTTTGATCCTTTGGTTGTTCTTCCTTTACCCAACTCATATCAGCAATCATGAATAAAACAGCGAACTTCAATCGTTCTAGCTTTACGTCCTAAGCAGTCAGCAACTTATCACTTCAGAAAATCCGTGTTATGATGCTAATAACAACCTGTATGACATAACAGGTGTAGATTTTAAGAAGAGATTCCATGTTTTATTCTCTCCAATGACGGAATATCTGCTGTGTTGTACATGATTGTCCTGTGCAAATATTATCTGGTAGAATCCCAGTACTTTCAAAAGTTTCATTCTCAATCTCAAGTGAAGACCAGAACACTGACCAGAGTAGCCTTATCGGTCGAAGTAAAAAAGTAGCCTATTTGTGATTTTTGTTTGTTACCACTTTGGTGTTGATTCCCACATCTAATACGAGTTTATATTTCAGGTAATACCTACAGAAAGTCTTAGAAATATGTACAAAAATGCTTCGTTTAGATGCAAGTAAATGTAAATCTATAGATGAAATCGGTCAGGACACGCCAGCTTCAACAGCTTTGAGAACCAGATTTTTAAGAAGGCTAGCGTCGAGAATAAGTTTCCTTAAGCAAGATTTGTATCAGAACGTCTTTCAAAACATATCTCTATTGAGGGGATTTTTGGTTTGTTTGAATCCCCAGATTATATAGAAATTGCATTCAAAACCTTGCAACAACTGGTGCTCATGACCAAAACGTATATGCCAGAGAAAGGGTTTTCGTATTTGGTCGAGCCGTGAGCGTCGGAAGGGGGTGGGCAGCGAAGGCTTTGGCCCCATGAATTTTGAAATTTTATATTTTGCTATTCATTTTTTGCATAAAAATGTTTTTCTGTTAGTTTTGAGTTGGTAAAATGAAATTTCATTATGGAAAAACGCTGCTGTTCAACACCTGGAAAAATGTAGTCATCCGATGTAGTTCAACGAGCAACGACAGGTTTTATTGCCCCCTCCCCTGGCAAAAATGTTTTCGACGCTAATGGTCGAGCTGAAAACCAAAACGCGAAATGCACTGAAATGCATTGACTTGTAGCTGAGGGTGGCGCTGAAGTAATTACTTCATCTACAGTTTGAATGAAATCACTAAAGTTCGGGAATAGTGCAGTAATTGGCAAACGATTTTCTGTTGTAAGTATTTATAGTTTCTGTCGTTTTTGTGGTTTTTGTTATTGTCTGCTGTGGCTGAGGTCTGACTGGAGTTTGTTTCTCACTGAGCGCGTAGTTTTCAGGTTCTGTTTCTCTGGTCGTCAAATATATCAGATGACCGCATTTGTTGTTTTCGAAGCTTCCCATTTCTTGACAGTTGACACGGATTAGGCTGACTTTAAGTGAGCTACTTAGCTTAAGTAGATCTTGTACAAAAATCAAACTGAGCAAAAACATTGTATATGTACTAGTTCGTTAGGTTATTGTCATGTAGGACATACATTCGTAGTTGGGTGAATGGGAATGCAGCAATCGATGGCAGGGGTGAACGAAACCGAAAAAGGTTAAGACGCACTGGTCTATGAAAACGAAATTGGCATTTGATCAATACAGTGTTACGTATATTGGGCCACCGTTATCAACGTTTGAATGCGGCATACATTGCAAAGAAAAAAAAATTAATGCGTCATGTCTCTCACATGCGTAAAGATGGGAGTGGAAGAAAGTTCTGATGAAGTTGAATATTAATAAAACATCCTCAGTTTGTTTAAATCTGTTCAAAACAGGACACAATGCTGTTGCATATTTTTATATACATCAAAAGTTGACTTTAATTAATTGTTACTGTTAGTGCAAGAAAAAGTTTCTAATTGCAACCAGGTCGGAAATACATTTCAAACATCTGTTTTTCTGATTTTTCTAGGGATAGCCAAAAAATGGTAAACACGAGCACGCAGCATTCTATCAAACACTTCGTAAATTCGTAAATACAAGAGATTGCTGGTAACGTTCTTATCGACCGTGCAGGAAAAGAACACATAATTTAATATTTGTAAGTACAAGAATCATACTGTCATGCAGGGGCGTAACGAGGGAAGGAAAAGGGGCACAATTTGATGAACTAGTAAACTTTTGAAAAAAGTAAAGAAAAACCGGCACCATGAAAAGTGCAACCACTACAACCAAAACAAATGGTACCTGATTAGGCAAGAGTCAACACGAAAACCATTCACACAGTAAGACATGTCTATATGACTACCATGACAGTGCTACTAATGTGACAAACTTAGCGTTTTATTCTGTGTCACTGCCAGCGGACCTATAGCCACCTCCAAACAAAAACACCCTGTCATTTTGTGACCCAATCCATAAGAATAACATCACATGTTGTGCACTTTCAATTGCAAAAACAGAAAATTAGTGTATATTTTCCTGCCAGAGATATAGCTCTGCCATGTTTATTTTTCCATTTGAACTGTAGTATATCTGGCTTTATACACTTATAACACTGAGTTCGTGGCACTAGCAGTTACTACGATGAACCTGGTACAAAGGGAATTCCTGTTGTGTAGATCACTGTATGAAATATAGTGAAAATATGTAGCTTACAAAAACTACAAACTCAAACTGTGTTGTAGCAAAGGTTGACTGCATAAAACTTGAGGAAGAATGTTCAAAATTCTAACCAAAATAAATGCAGGTTAAACACTGAAATAGACCAGGGGTGGCCGACAGTTTGATCGCATCAACCGGTTGATCGCCGAGTGTCACTTGGTCGATTGCACCTGATTTTGAATTGAATTGACAAGCTGCCTAAAAAGAACATTTTTTAATCAATATTCCAGAAAGTACATAAAAATTATCCATCAGTTGGTTGGTTACGTATATTCTTTGGTGCCTCTTGTGATGGCTGGCCATAGGCAAGCACGGCAGATGCCGCGAAGGTATTGTAATACGTTTTTCTATTACTGCGTGGCAATAATGATTTAGGTGAAACAGACAGTGTGCCTTCCGTCTGTGCATCACTTACTAAGGCGATGGTACACTGCATTTGCACATGTGATACTCAACTTTGGCATTTTGTATTTGTGATTTTATTACCAACTGGCCGACAGCGAGTTACCAAGAAATTTTCTCGCCGATCCCAGTCGAAGACACGTTGACCACCCATGAAAAAGACTATAGCCTACACAACACACATTTATGCCACTCAGCACAACAAAACAAAGCAGCATGAAGGGGGCCCACTGGCCACCGTAGGAGGGCCGCTAACCAACACTCAGAAAAAAAGTTAATAAATGATAGTGAACCCGGATGTCGTGGATGTCTAAACCAGTGATTTTCAACCGGTGTTCCGCGGAAAACTAGTGTTCCGTGAAAGATCGTCAGGTGTTCCGCAGGAAATTTGATAAGTTTGACTAGTGTTCCATCGAACACCAGTCGAAAATCACTAGTTTA
>Ga0210059_1014332_pt1 | contig 11736 bp, 7 predicted proteins | sample Ectturendosymbi2_FD_188042 | JGI IMG/M metagenome (GOLD analysis project Ga0210059, IMG submission 188042) | Ecteinascidia turbinata endosymbiont from Florida, USA - Sample 2 (SPAdes) (version 2) | ecosystem: Host-associated > Tunicates > Ascidians > Unclassified | place: Key West, Florida... | reverse complement strand
AGGGAGTCTTGTTGTTTCAATCTTTTGTGTCATGCTTCGGCCAAACTGTTCTGTCCGACTTTGCGAAAGTTGATCATTGTCAACTGGGTGCTTAACATCAACAGACAGTTTTAAAACATATTGAAACTATGTTTCTGTGTGTACTGTGCTTCGTGACCAACAAAACATTGTGCAAAACTGGAAAATCAGTGCCCCGATCTTGAAAATATTTTGATCCTCTTCTTCTATTGTTTGCTTTGTTTAGAACGGCCTTCATCGCAACACGATGCTGTAGTTATCTAAATGAACGCGAATACGAAATTCCAATCAAAAGCGTCGAACAGATTTTAAAAGTACGTACAAAGTTGCAGCTTTCCTTGAAACTTTAATTAAGATGAGAAGCATGGCCCGAATTTTGCCGATTGCTGTAGATATCTTATAGTTTGAAATATTCCCTGATATACGTCAGTGCTGTGCACTGACAGCCTTCAGTGATTTCATGCGTTGCTATGTTGTAGATGTATTCATCGAATCATGTGGCAAAAATAATCAAAAATGAACCGACAGATTGGTAGATGGAAAATGAGGCATTAGAACGCATCGATCACTTTTTATGCAGGTGGTGTGCGTGTTGTCTAAGTAGCGGTAATGAAAAGCTGGGAGCCTGCAGAGCTTACGGCGTTCTGCAGCTCATTCTGGAACCGCGGCTTTACTCCTTAACCATGTTTCGAAACGTGTGAGCAAGTGGAAATTTTGACGCTACTCGTAGGATATAGCAACTTATGCCATACATCTCAGCAACTTGCATGCACGTGTGCAACTTGCGATCAGAGAGTTAATTTCCTCACAATGAAGCTAAACAATATTACAAAAAATCACCTTTATCAAAAAAGTGGTTTTTCATAAATTTTGCAATCTTATAGCTTTAAATAATTTCAATGCAGTGGCATTACGTAACGCGGAAAATTTTGGGGGGCCACTGGAGAGGCCAGAAAAAATTTAGGGGGGGCAGTGGTCCCCCCTGGCACCCCCCTAGCTCCGCCCCTGCTCTCAGGAGGAATTAAAAGCCTCAGCCGATGGGCACTCATTCTTAACTGTGCCTTATTGCGTAACTAGCGGCTCATTTTCTGAATTTGTGCTTGATTTTAACGTGAAACGTGATTTGCATGATGTAGAAGGCTCTCTGCGATAATATTGACGTCATTCGCGATAAATGAAAAATATGGAAATACTATAAATGAAAATATGGAAAATATGGAAATACTGTATGTACAATACAATTTTTTAAAGAAAGATACAACCTCATCAAACTTGTAGCATAAAGAAAAAACAATGTCAAAATTCGCGTATTTTTAGCAGTTTTTGAAAAATATGGAATGTCTCAAAAACTAGAGCCTATTAGGAAAACGAATGTCATTTTCGAATTTAGCGACATCAAAATACTTTTGAAACGAACTTAGCACCAAAATATGTGTTGGCCAGTGAAACTTTAAGAACAGACTATTTCTTCGACTGCAGGCCACGACAGTTATGTGTATCAACCCACAGAACCTGCGTAGTTGCTTTGAACCTCAGTTACATTATCATCAAAACGCAGAACATTTGTTGAAAGTACAGTACTCACTGTTGAAAGTACAGTTTTAGTTGCTATGCTTATATGTTTAGTAAGATTTAACGAAATAGCTCGAGATTAGAAACATTTGCCTCGGGCACTACAGTAACATAAGAAAGGTTGAATATCTGTGAAAAATAAGTCAAAATACACCGTGTGTACGAAGGCATAACTCAGTATAGTTTTATACCAATTTCCAGCTATATCCAAAATATACATGTGACTTTTTGGTAACACTTAGGATCCCTTAGAGTTCTTAGACTATACTAGAAACTGCGCGGCAGAAACGCATGCCAAAAATAAACGCACGGAGAAATGCTCCACAAGGACATTAGGGCCATGGAAGAGAGGTACAAGGGCAGACGGGATGCCCACATGCTGGCCGACTACTGTTGGAATCTACAAAGTGACAGCTTGACCGTGTCATAATCCAGAAAGTCTTCCAAAAAAAATTTTAAAACATCGACTAACCCTTTTGTGTTAAATGCTTGATTAATGTACCTAGAAAGTTTGAGATATGCACTTTTATCGTTACTCTAAGTAGTGTTTATGCTTTGACGTCACCTGTTATGGCATCACAGAAATTTGTCATTAACTGCTAATATTGCCTAATTTTCTGAATTTGTGCTTGATTTTAACGTGAAACGTGATTTGCATGATGTAGAAGGCTCTCTGTGATAACGATTGACGTCATTCACGATATCGCATCAAAAATGCATACTTTGAAGAGAGATACAGCCTCATCAAGCTTGTAGCACAAAGACAAAACCAGTATGAAAATTCGGGTATTATTAGCAGTTTTTTGAACAAAATGAAATGTCTCAAAAACTAGAACTAATTAAGAAAAACAATGTCATTTTCAGATCTAGCGACATCAAAATACTTCTGAAGCGAACTTGGCACCAAAATGTGTGTTGATCAGTGAACCTTTAAGAACAGACTATTCCTTCGACTGCAGGTGACCATGAGCATCAACCCACAGAACCTGCGTAGTTGCTTTGAAATCCCATTACGTCATCATCAAAACGCAAAACATTATTTGTTTGAAATTCTAGAACTCACCTGAAATCTTCAGTTGCTATGTATCGATGTTTAGCAAGATCTTATAAAATAGCTCGAGATTAGAAACATCCGCTTCAGCCACTAGTAACATAAGTCTTATGTCATAAGGAAGGAATTGAATATCCGTGAAAAATAAGTCAAAATTAGCCGGTGAGCACGATGGTATAACTCAGCATAGTTACATATCATTTTCCAGTTATGCCCAAAACCTGGATATTCATATGGCGTTTTGCTAACACTTGGTATCTCTCAGAGTTCTTAGATTTTAATAGAAACTGAAACGCGGACAGCTTGGGCAAAATGCAGACGGAATAATCTAATGAGCATTTAACATACATGGCATCGAAGCGAATGACACCATTGGCAGATCCAGACCAGGCGTTTGGGGGGCAGTCAAATAAGGGGGCGCCAAAATGTTCACTTGTTCAAATACCCCAGCTTCTCTGCGACAATCGTTGGGTATCACACAAAAGTTATTACATTTTCTCGGCCAAGAAAATTGCTATTTTTGTTGGTCGAAAAATGCGATCTTTCAACGAATCACCACAGTCTAAGATCGCCTTTTAATCATTTCAAACAGTCTGAAACAGACATTTTGCGTAATGTGATTGTTTCGGGTTGTGTTATATTCTACCAAATTAACACATTTTCGTAAATACGTATAATATTTTTTCATCAACAACAAAATTTATTCGCGGGCCGCAGTTCGGATACCCCTGATCAAGCCAATATGCTACACATTTTGCTGTTGGTTGCAGATTTCGCTAAACATGCCAAATTTGTCTCTTCATGACCGGCGTGAGCTGTCTACAGTTTGCACTTGCAACAACAGGATCAAGATAAGCCATATGGCCATCAGTCACTATTGCTACTTGCGTAACCAGGAGGGGCGATAGGCGCCGTACTCTCAAATTTTGGACTGCCAATATTGAACCGTTCAGCAAAGATTGTCATGACCCCGTGAAGCCAAATAATCATTTCACCAAGCTATAGATAGTTGGTATTTTGCCGACGTTTCTGCGCTAGAGCTGACTGCTGAGTACCATGGTTTGTTGAGGCGCGTCGTGCTGCCACGTAGTGACTCAATACTACGCTGCGCTGTCCCGTTGACGGAGTGAGGTGTTGCTAAATTGCATTGTTAGGTCATAGTTCCATGAGCTACTGGAGCACGCTCCTGTTTTTTAAGACACCTCAGTCACTTGTCCCCTAATAGTACTAAAAACTCGTCGTAACAGTATTCACCAGCCTACTTTTTAGGACATTATGACTGAATAATTGACCTAATTTTTTTCGGTCATTTGAAAAAAAATTCGGTCTGTGACCGAAAAAAATAGGCACGCTCAATGCATTTTTGTCAGAAAACGACAAATTGTTTGCTAATCTACAGGGACGTAACGACGGGGGAAGGGGAGGCACAAGTCCCCGGGTGCCGAATCACTGCGTGGAGGCGTCGGATGCCTGCGCAGGGCGCCGAAAAGTCCCGACAATGTCACAACTACCTTCTTCAGTAGAGTACATTTGCTTCCGAAAGACTTCAGGTTCGAACATGGGGGCGCCAAACTTGCTTCTTGCCCTGGGCCCCATCTAACCTCGTCACGCCCTTGCTAACGTACAAATGTTGCTATAGCATTCCGTTTTCACGCGCTGCAATATGGTTCAATCAGGGTCATTGGTTCCAGCAAGAAACTCACCTACTTACCATGATGTTGTTGCAAAACTAAGGTGCAGACGTACTGCGGAGCGGACTCACGGACTGCGCTGATAGCGGACCTGAAACTGTTTTTTCGCTTTGCAGGCTTCTAAAATCTTGCGTCAGTTATAAGTTTTCCATACGTATTGCCTTTCTATCTTCACTACCATTTTTCCTTTCAAAGCTGCCACCAAGCATTAAAAAATGAACTTGTAACAAACACAGATCAATTTTTCACAGCCCAACGGCAAGTCCAGAACTGTACTAGCGAAAGAGATCGTGTTTGTGATTGCTGGGCAGGGCAGGTCTCACACGGAAAAGAAATCATGGAACAGGAGTATTATTACGAAACAATAGCAATGTTGATTCTAATTGGTAAGAGGCTGGGCCAAAGTCGGTCACGTAAATAGTGAAGTTCAACGAAGTGTAAAGCAATGTTTAGTTTAGACTGAGTATTTTTCTCTTTGTTTCTCCTTCAATAGGCACCAAAAAGGGGCGCATTTTTATCAGAGGGGGGCCATTTTAAGGGGGCGCCACAGCCGTTTGGGGGGGCAGTTGCCCCAAACTCCCCCCTGGATCCGCCACTGAATGACACTGTGACTAGTTACGCACATCAACACTTTGCTCATTTACTAGTTGGTATGGAATATGTAACGAAAGGACTATCTTAAAAACCTACGTTGTTTATTTGAATATATTGCTGCAAACATGTACAGTTCCGGTCCCGGAAACACTCTCATACAATCAAAGAAATCAACAACAACATACGTTAAACTCTATTGCAAACCACTAAAAGTTCTCTTTTTCAGACTGTTTTTAATCCAAGATTTCGTAGTAATTTGGATGGTCTATTCTGCAACTCATTCACAAGCAACTATCCGGACGGGTTGCATTTTATCAAAGCTAATTTTCTCACGATTCATTCAGGTTACATTGCCAAGTCGCCAAAGTCGCTATACACAACACAAATTTTGTCAGAAGGAAAATAAACTTCTTATGCAACGCCTAATCTTGACATTTTTCGAAACGGCAGCTCCATACCATTGCTGATTGTATATATACCACATAAACAATGCCTTCTTCTGAAACAATGCCCTTGGAAAATTTGTTTGTTAGTAAATCTTTAGTGTAAATAATATTAATTTTCACTGACAATTAAAAGTTCTAGATTTGCTGTCGGCTTTCGAGAAATCAACCGACTGGGTTCTTCCTTCATCTTTTTGCGATAATTCAAACTTGGATACGATGATTATTTTTGCTGTTTACAATATTCTGTAAAGCTTGTCAGAAAACACAAGAATGATGGTGCCGCAAGCTACCAAAAGGAAACAATCAGAAACGGATTTATTGAACCATCGCAAAAGAGATATTGATCTTTGCAGACGCCCAATATGTACCGATAGTTATCTTTACTAAAAAAAAAACTTTGACTGTTGCCTGCGTAATGCCGAAAACAATTGCTTGTAGAATGAAAAACGTGCTATTTACCCTGTTTATCAACCTTTTTTGTAGAAACCACCAGGAACGCAAGCAATCCACTTGTCTTAATGTTACATCTTCAATAATTTCCTTCAGTTTTCTGCCAAGTCTTTTGGTTTACAGATCAATGATGCCTCCCTGTTGAAGTAGTTGATGGCAACGCTGCCTCCATGTTGAAGCAGACGTTGTTCGCAACAACATTCACACTGCAGAGTTTATAAATCTCCTTATAACCGCCCGAAGTTTTTTTGATCTATTGCCGGCCCTTATTTCAATAGACCTATATTCTAAATACCAAGCGAAAGTATCTGGACATGGAGCATTCCGTAACTCTGTTTTACTTAGGGACGCGGAGCCGGAGACCGGAGCTGGAGCTGATCATTTAGCCCGGAGCCGGAGCGGGAGCTCAGTTTAAAATTTAGGATTGAGCTAAGGCTATTTGAGAGGTATAACTCCCGCTCCGGGACCCTTCCTAGATACTAACAGTTTTGCCAAATTGGATGAAAGCTAGACTTACTTCATCGAAAACAGTGACTTACTTCATCGAAAACAGTATAGCGATTGTAAAAGAACTAATTTATAATCGGTAAGCTTATAACAATGGTGGCAGGGGCGTAACGAGGTTAGATGGCGCCCGGGGCAAGAAGCAGGTTTAGTTTGGCGCCCCCATTGTGATTGTATTGTGTGTAGCGTCTTCACTCCCACACGCAAAACGCTAGACTTTTAACAAGCATCGCAGTAAAGAGAAAAAAACACAAATACACGAAAGAAGACGAGGATGTATACTTTGCGGTAGTAGAGAGTATACGCTTGATGGCGCTAATGCATTTACTGTACTTTGATGAAATACAAGCTTTTAAGACACACGCATGAATGACGCCATCATGATTATTATAATGAAGAACTGCAATGACTTCCAAGTACATCGATGTATAGAATGCATGAGGGTGTTGGAGGCTGCGAAGGACCAAGTGTCATCTAGGCTGCAGACCTCCCACAGACGAAGCTGCTTTCAGTGTAAAGGGAACAGTGTACAATAGTTAGTAGAAGTCCTGTACTCTGGGTATACAATGTAATATGTGCAAAGCGGTTATATGGTAAATTGAAGTCAAATGCATTGCAGGCAAGGAAAAGCCACCAGAAGAAAACGGTTTAAATTTGTCACGTTAAACATTTACTGTTTTTATACATTCAAAAATGTTCGTGAATGTCAAAGAGGAAATGCGTCAAAAGCTATAGACCACTGCAACATCGCAATAGTGTCACAAGATTTAGGCAGGTTGAAAACCAGTCGCGCAATCATGCTTTGCGGAAAAGAACTCGTTAATACATGCGTGAGAGCGGAAATGGATTTGTTTTGTTAGTATCCCACAACTTCATACACTGGTTTGATGAGACCAGTTTCTGTGAACGCATCAAAAGCCTAACGATGTAATACATAGCAGAAATACTTCGTGATTTGACACTTTCCGCTGTAGTAGCGATACGTAATTAAATCAATCCACTTGCTTTATGTACAACATCAAATAAAAACATAAAATATGGTTCTAGTAGTTGAGTAGTACATATTTCTTATACTCTGCCAGAAAAAGTGCCAAACACGTTTCATTTTTTATCTCCGGAAGAATTTTTGACCAGATTTCTATAGCAGCATATTTTATCATTTTAGCACCTGAGTTTGAACGTGCTTTTGGTAAAGCAAATTGTCGAGTTTCAACCTTTCTTGTGTCATATGACTGAACATCTGTAATGAGTTTAAAATAATTGCTGAACGTAGCACGTAACTGCGAGGTAGTATATTTGTACATGAATTTGCTTACTTCAAGGTTGTATGTATCTTTTAGTTGGATAATTTTTTGCATTTTATAAATGGTAGTAACTTTGTTAGTCGAAAGTTTATCTGTGTTTAAGCATCTCATGGCACGGTTTAAAACAGCCGATATTGGCTGCAAATGACATGAAGCTGCTTTTCCCCAGGCAATCAACCCATACTGTGCTCGTGAGTTTATTAAGCTGTGATACAACATACGTAATGTTTGGTTATTCACATAACATTTAACTTTATACATTACACCAACATATTTGGATATAGTACTACACAACTGTTTACAATGCTCTTTCCAAGTCAGTTTTTCATCTACAATTACACCAAGATACTTGTAAGTCACAGTTCTTTCAATACGATTTCTGTTTACATTTATTACAAAGGATTCAGTGCTCACATGTTTGTTTGTGATCAACATATGTTTTGTTTTGGAAATGTTTAGTGAGAGTTTGTTTTTGGTTAGCCAATCCATCACTTTTGTCATTTTATGATTAACCGAGTTTTGTAATTTTCCCAGATTGTTGTCGCTTTGAACTAAAACTGTATCATCAGCAAAAAGTATACTTTTCATATAATTTGACTTTGGTAAGTCATTTATAAATAGTAAAAAAACAATGGGCCTAAAATTGATCCCTGGGGGACCCCAGAAATAATTGAATTTAAAGATAATTTAATATTTTCCCCTTGAACGTGCTGTTTTCTGTTGGAGAGATAAGACTGTATTAGTTTGAGCGCATTTCCTCTTACGCCGTAATGCTCGAGTTTTGTTAACAAAATAGAGTGATTCACTGAGTCAAATGCTTTTCTTAGATCTAAGAAAACCGCACATGATATAAGTTTTTTAACCAGGTTCTGAAGAAGGTTTTCGTACAAGTCTGTAATAGCCAGGGATCTGTAATAGCCAGGGATGTGGCATGATTGTTGCGAAAACCGTATTGTTGCTGACTCAACAAGTTGTTTTTGGTAAAATAATCGTTAAGTCTTCCGTACAGTACCTTTTCAAAAATTTTTGAAACGTATGTCAAAACTGATATCGGTCTGTAATTAATAGGAATTTCGCTATCTCCCGACTTAAAAATTGGTACTACTTTAGCGATTTTTAGATTGTTTGGAAAGACACCGTTACTTTCGTTTATAACATTTGATAGAACCGGTGCTAGTAAGTATTTTGACACTTTCAAAGTGCGCACCGGCATATCATCGTGACCACATGATTTTTTAGTCTAATCCGTTAATTAGTGTAAGTATTTCTTCAGGAGTGGTTGGTGATAAAAAGATAGAATTCGCTTGGCGTGGTAAAAGATATTTTTTAATATTTGTATCAGTAGTTTCAGATGGGCCAGCAGGAGTGAAATTTATCTGAGACGAAGTAACAAAGCTGTGATTTAATGCATCTGCAATTAATTTTGTGGATGAGTAAACTCGTCCATCAACTTTTAATCTTTGAGTAAAACTAGATGGTTATGTTTTGCCAAAAATATCATTAATTAACTTCCAAGTTCTTTTTGAGTTTCTGCTGTTTTGGACAAATTGCTCTTCGAAGTATTTGCGCTTAGCTAAATCCTTGACATGAGTAAGGCGGTTTCGGAATTGTTTGTAAGTTTCAAAACCTGTAAGTAGGTTTGATCTTTTGTAAACGCGAAACAAGTAGTCTCTATGTTTGATAGAAGAAATGACCCCTTGTGTTATCCATGGCTTTAGTTTTAGTTTATATTCTCTTCTTGTGTATTTCCGAACAGGCATGTGTGTATCCGCAAGACTTTTTATGGACCTTAAACAAAAATCAAATTTTTCATTAACATTCCATTCTGAGTATTGCATCGGTAACGAATCTAAAGTTTCGTGCAGGTCGCGATCAAAAGAAAATGATATTAACGTTACTTGTATCTCTAAAATATCTTAGTTTGACATCTCTTTTTAATCGAGCTTTACTCACAGTCAAATAAATTGGATAGTGATCACTAATATCATGCAGCACAATATATGGCTTTATTTCGGTGGGTAAATTATTTGTATATATATGGTCGATGCATGGCTCTGCTTCGTTTACCACTCTGGTTGGTTTATTTATAATTGGGTAGCAGCCAAGACTGCATAAAGTATCTATATACTGTTGTATTCTGCTATCATTTGTTGCATGAAGTAGATTTATGTTAATATCCACCATTGTTTAAACGTGAGCTCTTTCGGAAGCAAATTCACTATAGTGAATTATAGTAAAAGCAAATTTAATAGTAAAAGCAAATTCACATAGTAAAAGTAAAAGCAAATTGTAACTATAGTAAAAGCAAATTCACTATAGTGAAAATAGTGAAGAAAGTACTTGCAATATTGTTGAGACTTTTCGGCGCCCCGCAGAGATTCGAAGCCCCCATAATGAGATTCGAAGCCCCCATAATGAGATTCGACGCCCCCATAATGAGATTCGACGCCCCCATAATGATTCGGTGCTCGGGGAATTGCTCCCCACCGTCCCCCCTCATTACGCCCCTGAGTGGTGGGCAAGCTGTGGCTCGCCGACATGTTTTGCGTGGCTCATCTGGCTGAATAGCAATATCTAAAATAATAGCGAGTTGTCGCCTCATATTTAACGTTTGTTTCATTTATGAATGTGTTTACACGAATTCGTATGGCTAGTTGCCAAGGAGGCTACGCTATTTGGTGTGCGTCATTCTATGTAAAACTTGCCTGCGTTAACGAACTATATTTGACACTCCAAGCTGATTTTGCGGCTTGCTGCTGTTTTTGGTTTTCTGCCAACGACTCTTCTGTTAAAGAAGTTTGCCCACCCCTGGTATATAACATATATAGCCTTTGTAACCGTGTAATCATCTGTTAGCAGAGAGTATGATTAATGTAAGATATCATATTCAGGCCTAAGCGTGAAAAGCATGGCGCGAAATTGTGAATTAGGATTTTTTATTAGAAACCAATAGGCGTACTAGCAAGATTAACAAGATTACTGGCAAAGTTCACTAGGAACCATTGCGTTTGCTAGCAGCAGCATAACATGAAAGTTATAACTAATCGGTAACAACCAGCACTGCTTTGCATGGCAGTACATTTTTTGAAGGGTATAAAACCACCGTGAACAAACGTGGACTTTTCTTGAGGTTTTCTTCTGTGGATACAAATTTTATGTATTCAGCACGGTAACCAGTTTTATTTTCTCCTAAGCTTTGCATTTTACATTGTGCTTATCTTTGCCATTCATCACTGCCTATTATGAGTGCAAAAGATGAGAAATCAGATGTTTTCAGCTACTTTGAAAGAGCCAAAGGTAGATTTCTTGCTAGAAGCTAAAGTATTTGTACGAACATACGGCCTAATCATATCTTGTCATTTGCGTTAATGCAAATGTGTGCGCGTTAGAAAGAAAACATGTGAGAGGTAATCGACTACTGTATATGTTTTGCGCTCTTTGCATGGTTTGCCTGGGCAGAGCTACGTTAGCTGCCATCGCCAAGACTGCAACAGACAAAGCTTGCAACGAGTGCAAAACACAGTCGATTGGGCTAGACTATATCAAAATGCTCGAACACAAATCTACAGTCATTTTCCAAACAGACGTTTTCTTGATTCCGGTCTTAAGAAATAACAAAAGTCACCAGGCAGCCATTAACAGCAAAACCAGTGACTGCCTTTCCATAATTTGCTCACATTACCATTAACTTGAGTAACGTTTCTGCTAGTAACTGTGCTTTGAATCGTTTCCTGTGATTGTTGTTTTTTCACTGATTTTCTCATGGTTAGAACGCTGACTGTAAAAAACTACCAGATTATCCTTCAAATAAGTGTGGTATATTCTTTTAATTTTGTGTACTAGATATATTTCAATTTTCAGTCAATTTGAGGCACACCAAGAAATCTGAAAATATTAATATGCAAAATCCAACAGAAGCCGGAGCCACACTCATGAAAATCAAGAGCTGGAGCCGGAGACATGTTCATGACAAGGAAAGCTCCAGAGCCGGAGCCGGTGCAGTGTCATTTTTACGACGACTCCGCAGCCCTGGTTTTACCTGTTTCTGCAGCGGATCAGCAGACATTACAACACAGACCCAGTGGCCTAGCAAGGGGGGGCCTGGG